>JAEEGL011955104.1_pt1 | contig 30646 bp, 22 predicted proteins | sample 9134231 | NCBI WGS metagenome assembly JAEEGL01 (sample SAMN16246548, study PRJNA631951) | gut metagenome | biome: gut microbiome; feature: rumen; material: fiber-attached | host: Bos | place: Iran: Karaj | collected 2018-10 | reverse complement strand
TTAGATTAAATGTAAGGACCCCTCATCCGGCGCTGCGCGCCACCTTCCCCCATAGGGGGAAGGCTTTAGGTTGTTGCCCACGCTTACCCCTTACTTCCTTCCCCTGGGGGAAATAATATTTTTGCCTTCCCCCTCCGGGGGAAGGTGGCGCGTAGCGCCGGATGAGGGGAAGGCTTTATAATGTAAGTGGCAGGCGGATCAGGACTTCGCAGCCCTGGCCGAGGCCACCGCTTCGTATGGCGACAGCGTTATCGTTACCGGTGAAGAGACGGAGGCGCGAGATGACATTAACCATTCCGATTCCGTTGGTGTCAGGCTGCTTCTCATCCTTAATCCAGCTTCCGTCCAGAATCCTGTCGATGTCAACAATGCTGATTCCCTTACCGTTGTCGCTTACGCTGATGCATACATCATTGTCTTCTCTGTATACCCTAAGGGTTATGACACCCTTATCACCCATTTCTCTGATGCCGTGGTTAACGGCGTTTTCAACCACAGGCTGAAGTACCATGGTAGGCATGGATATTGAGAGAAGTCTCTCATCAACCTGCTTGTGATACTGAATATCCCCTGAAAATCTTACATTCAATATCCTAATATAGTTATCAACCAGTGTTACCTCTTCCCCAATAGTAACCTCGGTCTCATGATTTTTAACATTATATCTGAAAAAGTCTGCCACAGTCTGGACATATTCGTAGGTTCTGTCAGCGCCCTCCATCATGGCAAGCTGAGCACCGGCATTTAAGGTGTTGAAAAGGAAGTGCGGATTTATCTGAGCCTGAAGGTATTTAAGCTGAGCATCCTTAAGGTGAGCCTCCATGGTGAGCTCCTTTTCCTGCATGAGACGCTCCTTCTCCATGCTCTCGCGCTGCCTTATGATATATTCCTTTATACTGATGACCATCTTGTTGAAGGCACCGATAACTATACCGATCTCATCATGATAGGGCGTTCCCGGAAGAGTGGTATCAAAATTTCCGGCGGCGACTTCGTTAGCTGATGATGCCAGTCTTTTCAGAGGACTAATCATCATTCCAACTATGATAATGATACTGATGATACTACCTGCCATGACCAGAGTGAGCACCATGATGGACAGACTTTCAAATGCCCTGAAGGCGCCTGAGAGCTCAGCATAACGCTGGGAGTTACTGACAAACTGCTCGTTGTTCAGCCCCCTGATATAATCCATTATATATTCGTAGAGCTCAGTGGCCTCTTCGTAATGGGTTCTGTACTTCTCAACATTTCTTCCGCGCTTTGCCTCAACCGTCTGCGACACACCTTCAAGGTAATTTAGAGTCATATACTTTATGTTGCGTTTCATTCTGCTAAAAGCAAGGTCCGTCACCTTGTCCCCAAGCTCATCTGCAAGCATCTGAAGATTCTGCGCACTTCTGTAATAGTTCTCCAAAGAATCCGTAGTCTTGGAACTGAGGTAATCCGTCATATTATCCTGAACATCCGTCAGGGACTCAGAAAACTTATTAAGCTGTCTGTTATCCTGATAGACCAGCTCCATGTCCCTGGCCATATTGTTGATTCCCAACACCAGAAATACGTTAACTATGAAAATAATCAGATTGGCCGCCATGTATATGCTTACTATTTTTTTCTGAAGAGGGAGATTGAAAAATCTATTCATCTGTCTCCTCCTTCTGCAAGTACTCAGCCACATTCCCCTTATTGATAAGGGTTATATCCGCGGTGAAATACTCACTGGTATTGCCATAATCATAATAGTCGGAGAGAGCCTCTATACAGTACTGTCCCATCTGCTGCGTGTCTATGGAAATCGTTGCATAGACCACGTCCTTTTCTATGGCACTTACGATGGCCTCTGAATTGTAGTAACCAAGGATATTCACATCCCCAACCTTATTGAAATCGACCACCGCCTGATATGCACAAACCGTGTTCAGCTCATTAAGACACACGATTACATCCGGAATACTTTCATTCAGGAAAATATCTCTTATAGACTCCTCCACAGAAAAGGTATTTGTATTATCTATTGGAACTATGGATATGGAAAATTCGGAATTAGTAGCATTTTCCTGCTCCAGGGTCTCCTGAAGACCTGATATAATGATATTTTGTCCGCTGTCCTGAGAATCCGTGTTGACCAGAACGGCAATCTGCATGGTCTTGCGATGCCCCATCTTTTCAGACTCTATGAAATCTTCTCTTCGCTTTTCCTTGATGATATTGAAAATCTGACGTCCGTACTCTCTTCCGATATTGTAGCTTCCGACTCCCACGAAGCTCAGCCTCTTTGAATTCGTGCTGTCACCATATAAAGTGATGACAGGTATCCCCTTTTCAACTGCCTCATTTATCAGATCCGTTATCTCCGTATTTTCATTTGCAAATACGATGATTCCGTCAACCTGTGAAGCAATTGCGACTTTCATAAGCTGTTCGCAGGTATAGTCGCCACCGATGTTCTGCCCCAGCAGATCCACGTAGATATTCTGATCCTTAGCAGCATCAAATGCCCCCTTGTAGACAGACTGCCAGAAGTCGGATTTATAGTTATCCGTTATCATGACATAGTACTTGTCGTACTCAGTCACCTCCTGAGTTTTGCCAAGATCTGCCATATAATAACGAAAAACAAGTGCTCCCACCACCAGCGTCGCCAGGGTAAAGAGCACAGTTGTTAACAGTAAATACTTTTGATTATTTAGTTTTTCTGCTGCTTTCTCAGCCTTGTCCTGTGTCCCCATAAACTGAATTTTAGCAGATAAAAAGGAACAGCTCAATCATGAGTTGTTCCTCTTAATTCCATCAGATTACTCCTGAATATCATCAATTGAAAGTTTAACAGTTTAAAGTGTTAACTTTTGACAAAGGTATAACAAAAATAGGAAAAAGCGACAATAAAAAATAGCAATTAAATGCTATTTTTTTGTCCAGCATAGCATCTAATTGCTATTTTTGTTATACAAATTGCAATTTTTATTTGTTGTACCTACCTTGCACTGCATCAATCAACATTTGATTTAGTTCATCATAGAATACGGTATAGCTAATATTACATGTACGCTTCATCGTATCAGTATCAGAGTTTGCCGCTATCTCGCAAAAATCCTCTCTGTCCGTTACATAACAGCTATAGTAATAAGCTGACTTCCCATTACTCCTCAACCTTCTCTATATCATTATTTAATATAATTTCACCCGGATACATATATTCTGCTTTTTCCTTAAAAGTCTGATTATCCAGCAGCTTTATAGCCTTTGAAGTACCATCTTTTTTTCGATATATCATAATAAGACTATCCGGATCAACATAATCCATCATCACCGTGCTATGTGTTGTTATTACCATCTGAACATTCTTTTCCCTACATGTATTGTTCAAAAGCCTCATGACCTTTTCCGCATACTCTGAATTGATCCCATTCTCAATCTCGTCCAACATGAAGATAGATCCCTTTGATGTCATTTCTGTAATGGCAACAAAAGCAAGAAGTCTTATCATTCCATCACTCATCTCTTTTGAGTTAATCTTTATATTACGACCATCATAATTTTCATCAACAATAATCTGTGTCCATCCGGGCTGACCCTTAGTCTCAGTTCCAACCTCGGAAATCTTTCCGTTTAATAGCCAATGTACTTTATCCGAAAAGTTCATCTTCTGCTCCGGATTCATTTTCTTAATAAAAGCAGGCAAATTCCTTCCATTAGCTTCTATCACATCAGAAGTGCCCCTACTGCTAAGGCGCATATTTTCAGGAGTCAGCATATCAAAGGATTTAAACTTATCTATCTCAGAAATAAAAAGATTGAGCCTATAATCAATCCCTTTTACATCCCTCAAATTCTTCAGTGTTGATGATTTGAAAACCAAGCCGGAATTGCTAAAATTGCCTACCATGTCCTCGCCCATAACATACAGGGCTAGTTCTGATTTATTATATTTCAAAAGCTCATCGCCATTATCAGACACAATTTTCTCAGATAAAAGTGATAGCTCTTTCTTAGCAATAACTGCATTGACTTCCAGGGTCCACTCTAGTTTATGACAATTCCCATTTTCATCTTCTATCTCAAATTCATTTATAAAAGTCATCTTATTTGAATTGCCAAACTTTGACTTTATACTTTCAACTCTAAGTCCACGTCTCTCAAGCCAAATGTTAAAATCGTCCCGTGCAGAGCCAAATACAAAGTCCATTGCCTGTAAAAAGGAACTCTTTCCGGTAAAATTCTTCCCAATTATTACGTTCATATTATTGAGAGTTATTGAAAAATCCATCAATGACTTGAAATTATTGACATAACCCCTTGTAATCATATTTTCAGCCTCTATTTTTTATTCTTACTTGACCTATACTTTTGTTCAACATAAGTATCAAGGAAATTGATATTGCTATAGCATGGCCTCAAACAGTACTTTATCTTTATATTCTATCCTTCTAATGCCTTGCTTCTTCTTTTTCTTGTTGAAGTTAAAGCTAAGCATATAACCGGTCTTCTCTCCAAAATAATCCAGGTAGCCGGTTAACTGTTCTTCTCCTGCCTTATTATAGCTGTCACTGTGCCATACCTTGAGCTCAATAATATATCTCTGCCCGAGATAATCTACGATGACATCAGTCCTGGTCTGATCTCTTGTCTGCGCTTCGATATAATAGTTACCGGTTCCATTTATAATCGGTTTAAGATACAGTAAAAATTGCTCTCTTCCATCTTTTTCCTTAAACTTCTCTTCAAGAAGCCCAAAAACTTCTGTATAAGTAGCTATAAATCTCTCCAGTATTAAAGGCATGTTTAGCCTATTGCCTTCAACAAACATGTTCTTAGCAAGCCCACTTTCTCTCACAAAAATATTGCTCTTCATAATCTCTTCTGAGAGGAATAAGTTATATAAAAAGGTTTCAAAAATCCTATTGGAAATAACAACCGTCCCATTATTGTTCCGAATAATGTCTACATCAAAATCAGCAGCGATATTCCACGGACTGTTTACTTTATGCTGATCCTCGTTTCTAAGCTTGCTCTTTAGATGTTTTACATCCGTAACACCTGCCAGTATTACGGATTTGAACGTCTTAACACCCTCCGTATCTCTGCGGATGTAGCCCTCTCTCAGCTGCGCTAAAAAGTCAAGAAATACCTGATTGTTGGTGGCACTATCCACCTCATCAATAATCAATACAATTTCTTTTTCAGATATAGCACACCACTCTGTAAAAGTATCGAATAACTCGCCCAGTTTAGCTTTCTTCTCAGTTCTTGCAACATAACCTTTTAGCTGTTCTTCAATAGATTCAGGAATACTCAAGCCACTTCTCGTTTTCCCAAGTATCAGCCTTGCTAATTCCTGAACAAAAGTCTGCTCTGTCTTAAATCCTGCATTACCTATCCCCTGAAAATCCAAACTGATCACAACATACTCTGATACCAATGCTTTTCTTAAAGCAGCAAGAGTTGTAGTTTTTCCGTATTGTCTGGCGCGGTTGATAGTGAAATACTTGCCATTCTCAACGTATTCCCTAATTTCTTCTATACGATTTGTAATATCTACCATGTAATGTTTTTCGGGCAGACATACAGCGGTAGTGTTAAATGTTTTTGGCATATAAGGGGACTCCTTGTCCAGGATTATTCTTTTGTATTAAAAATGGATTGTTAATTTCATTAGTGCTTTTACGTACTATATTTTTACATATATTATATCAAAAAATATAGTAACTTTTTTCAAAACAAATAGTGATAAAATCATTCTATAACACATTCCAATACATTCCCATTTACCTTATATAGTGCACCTGCAGTATACTTCCCGCCATCCACCAAATCACCATAAGCATCCTCAAATACAGAATTGTCCTCATCAACAAACACATAATCATTATCCAGCATTTCAGCCCTGATGTTTTCTCGAATAGCTTCATCCGAATAATCCAGCTCAAGGAAGTTCTTTACAGCCCTGAAATCCATTACATTTTCATTTGCGTAGTATCCCACAAAATACTGATAGTCTGCATTACTGTTACCAATTATGTAAATACTACTATCCTTTTCAGCATAATTACTAACAATATTTCCTATTTCCCGATAGTGTGCCATTCTGTCTTCTTTTAGCACCGCTGGTTTCATATACTTTAATGACTTAACATTGAAAAATGCTAATGTAAGTATTAATAAAGATGCCAGTACACAGGTCATCACTTTCTTACTTCTGCTATCCGCAGCTGCCATAATCACCGCCATAAGAAGACAACCTATTACCGGAATAATAATAGTGCTCATATATCTCGGATAACATACCGCAGGCTCTTCATTAGGAAAACAGAACAAATATAATACAAACATAGTCACCACATAGCCAATGACCAATGCTGTAAGTATTATGCCAAGCACAATTCCTTCCCTTTTATTTTTACCCTTTTTATCCACTACAAAGCAGGCCATGATCATTCCCCAGATAATGGGAATAATATACGTCATAGGAATCTTTATTTTCCCGCCAAGTAAGCCCTTCTTCAGTAGTCTCTTGGCGTAGGTCTGTGCCACCTGTTGTTCGTATTCGGTTCCGCCGCCCTTAATGACAGATAGCACCTCACCCAAGTTTATTCTCTCAAAACCAAACTGCTGCCCAGCAAGCTCAATACCTGATATGTAATTTCTCCATGTAAGCCATAGTGTCGCAGGAATTACAAATAGGAGAACAATAATCGTCGCTATCCTTCTCCCTGACAGATTTACAGTCTTACAGACAAACGACTTGAAAACATAATAGAAAACGAGTGCAAAAGCAAAAACAAATCCGATCTGCTTTGTCAGAACAAGAGCACTGGAAATCATGCCCAATGAAAAAAGCTCAAATCCATCACTTTTCTCACTCTCCGTATAAATGAGAACAAGCCCATAAAACAGCTCTAGCGCTATCAGACCATCAGTATATATTGTCATAAGCTTATGATCCGTATCCATGGAATTAACCATTATTAGTACAATAACCACATATGATAACAAAATAAGGACTTTATGTACCGGCCTTAAATCCTTATTTTCATCAAGCTTCTCATATAATATCTCAACCGGAAAAACAATCAGCAATGAAAAGCAAATCAGATGTATGGCAAAGGTTACTATCATCTCAGAATAGCCACCGGAAATCCTGCAAAACATTAGCTCGAACAGGGACGCAAAAGGCGGATACTCCTTATGAACATATAGATGAGACATCTGCTCAGAATAAAAGCCATCTATTCTAAACATCTCCTTCACCATCATTCCCCAGTGAGACAATTCATCCCATTCTGTAAAAACCGCTTTATAATCCACGATAAAAAGCGCAAGCACCACAATAACAAATGCCCAAAATCCGGGTGTCAGCATATTCTTTTTGATATCCTTAATGCTTCCTCTTTTTGCAAACAAAAGAACCGGAAATCCAAACACGGGCACCATATTCAAATAAAATCCCGGATTAAAGCCATCAAAAAAGAAAGCTGAAAAATACATTATTATCCCGGACATGATAATCCCGGGAACAATGCACTTTCCAAACTTTCTATTTGAAATGATCACGAATGATCCTGTATATAAAAATATAAAAATTGTGCAAATAACAAAATTTATAATCACTTCAAGTATTCTCGCTCCAATTTTGCGATATCATCAAAAGGAAACCGCTCTGCACAACCATCCGGAATCGCTTTAAGTCTTTCCACAGTCTCCCGCACAAGCTCTACTACTTCATTACTATGTTTTCCATCTTCGGGCATATTCCTAACATACCATACCTGATCATACACCTCAACTTGGGAAAGAATCATTCCCACATCCACACTGAAATCCATCTCATTATTTTCATTAGCCTCTCCATAATGAGCAATAACGCGATCCAATCTACGGAGAATTGCCTCTTTATTCAGATCAAGAGGGACATAGACACGAACATTATCATCCTCTTCTTCAGGCTCAAAACGCATAGGATATTCCAAAAGGGATTTATCTATAAGCCAGGGCTCATTAACATATAATGGTGTTTCATCCTTTGGAATCGGGTATGGATCAAGTCTATGATGTATCATTTAGTATTAGTCCTCCACTCTCCTCATATTTTTTCTTAGCTTACAATTATTGTTTCCTCAATAATTGTAAGCTTGCCATTGTCATCTTTCGCAGCATCTTCAAGTGCTATTGTTTTACTATCCCTATCCGACAAATCAGGAATAAGCTCCCATATTCGTTTTTGTCTCGTTCCATAAGCCGGAACGCTAGGAAGAACCCAACCTATTCTATATCTTTTGCCGTAATATGAAACATATGCTCCATCATAGATACAATTTCCATTAACATCATAGTAATTTGTTTTTCTGAGATTATTTTTGAAATGCGCCTTCCTATGAAAAGAATATTGTCTTAAGAATATGCCCAATACCAGATAAATAGCAGATATAATAACTATATTTTGGCTTAAGAAACCAATGTTATTTTTCTGTTCTATCAGGAGATTTACCGCATATCCCAACATTATCGTTGAACATGTAATATCGACTATATCATTCAATGTCATAATCATGGGAATTGCTGTAGTTCCATCACCTTTATTAAAAAACGCAGGTATCGCCAACAGAAATCTAATGCCAACAAGATCAAAAATGAACCATCCCCACATTACAGCAATTATGCGTGTATTAAGCCAATCCCTTATTTCAGTCTCCCAAAGCCCAGAAGGAACAAATGAATAATCCCAAATATTTCCAAACCATTTATTTCCGGCAACTATTAGAATTATTATTGCTGCTATAATTCGAAAATAACGGCTGAGCCTTATTATTCCCCATCTATCTTTACAAATATTTGACAGAATTTCTTTTCCTTCTTTTAGTTTCTCCCACAACTTCTTAATTCTCCCTGTGTACCATCAAATTGAACTCTTTAATATCATCTGACTGTAATAAATGATAGCATTATTTTGTACCACCTATATTTTTATAGAAACTAATATTGCACCAATAAGTAATAAAGCCACCCCAGCCATTTTCCTTTTTGTTATCTTTTCTTTCAAGAATAAATATGAAAAATACATCGTCCATACATAGGTCAAAGATGTCAGCGGTAAAACCACCGAATAATCCAAAAATCTAAGTACCCATATATTCAATATAGCTGATAGAAGATATAGAAACCCTCCAACATACAAGTTAATGTTAAGCAACAATCCTTTTATATTATCAGATCCGGATGCCTTTTTTAGGAACAATGATGCTACACTTCCCATAAGAGTCATAACCAGAAGGCAAATATATATCATTCCTCATCACCTCCTGCTATCAGGATAACTCCTGCAATGATGACCAGCACCCCTAGACACTTTATTAAAGTGATTGTCTCTTTCAGAACAAAAGCAGCCAGAAATATGCTTATAACATAATTCATGCTGAGCATTGGCTGAAGCACTGAAAGCTTTCCGAATCGATACGCAACCAACATTACCAGTGCTCCAACTCCGTAAAAGACAAATCCGGCCAACATTACTAACAATCCATATTCAGCCGATAACTTCCATAACAATTGTCCGATACATACGCACAATGAGGAAACAACCATCAAAAGAATGCCTTTTTTATTTCTCTGTATAGACTCAATCAAAATCCTTCACCACCTTAATAAAACTAAAATCACCTCTTATATTCACTTTCGAAAGCATCAACTGTCGCTATAACATATTTCTTAGGAAGTCTTAACATCCAACTATCAGTAAATGGACATGGTACATCGTAGTCTTCTATTTCTTCTGATTCATAATATGTCTGACATATTCTTTCTCCTAAAGTCCTATCGACTTCTACACATTTACTATTGGTCCATTCAAAAATCTGATTACAGTACAAAAGTTGAAGTGTAAATAAATACACTAGTGCCCCAGAAACAATTATTTTAAACATCTTGCTGGATATACCAGAACCCATTTTATTTCCAAAAACTACAGATACATTTACACACACAATAAATACAACCAAAATATTTTGCACATAAAAATACCTGTCAGGCCAAGAGGTTGTATAATTATACAACTGCCACGTAAGCGTCTTCCTACTTAATAATGTAATCAAGCTATATGCCAGAAGCACAATATAAGAAATAATATATAGTCGTCTCGGCTTTTTATCCTTGCATAGTATAATTCCCAAAACCATAATAAAATTAAATAAAATCAATACACTTAAAGCAATTATATCGTTACATTTAGTATAGAAAGGCCAAGCAAACGGGAATATCCATGATCTGAAAAAGAATTCTATAAGCTCATCAACATTAATTCCCTGACTTGCCTGCCCTATATCTGATACTTTATTTAAAAGCATAATGCCTATGCTTAAAAGAGCAACCAGTCCAGCTATTACAGCACATGCACCTCTCCAAATTTGCTTGCTTTTTATTGATTTAAAAAACTCAACAGTCAAGACAATAGCAAATATCATATAACATAAAGGATTGGTAATCGCTAACACAAACAGGATTCCGTAATTAATACATTTCATCACCTGCTTATGGTCATCTGATAAAAACCAAAGCATAATAACAAAAGCAATATAAAAGCATCCATAACCTATATTACTTCCTCGTCCATACATTTCAGATATGGCTGTGCCTATTGGTAGTAATAAAAGTCCATAAAAGAGTATTATTCTGGATAATAGCGTAAGATTTTTTCTAAGGTAATAAACACCCGCAAAAGCAAGTAAATCATAATATATATATGATAATACAGCCAAGATTGTCGCAAGATTAGCTAAATTATATCCGAATAATAATGAATTAATTTTCAACGCGAGTTCCAGAATCAACACATTTCCAACTACTAAATATGATCCTTTCGCATGCAGGCACGTTTGAATAAACCCATTATATATAATATCTGATGTCCAAACCGCATCCTCTGTATATAAAGTCGGAAGCATAATGGCATGTGCTGTACGAAAAAAGATAATAAAAAATCCACTGACTAAAAGAAAAACATATATATAAACATTGTCTTCTGATAAAAATTTTCTTACTGAAACCACTTCTACTTCCTTCTTAAATACTTATAATTCAATCACCTTGCAAAACACTCATAGATACTTCTCTCAGTTCTCCCTGAGTGTCAATCCTTACTGCATTCACCTGATTTTGGTACCAATAATAATCTGCGCTGCACCTAATAAGATAATCATGTGTTCCTTCATCGAAATCCATATCATAACGATACTTCTCTTCGAACTTGTCATCACTATATACGCCTAAAATAATAGTACCTTTCACAGATTCATCATCACTCTTATATTTGCCATCACTATCTTTACCATCATAGGTCGCAGATATCTTTAGATAATTACCGTTATCACCAACATCTATATTCTTATCAAAGTAATAATATCCGCCTATTAAATTTAGTTCACTTAGAACCGGATTATTTATCGCATTCTTATTATCTGTCTCTGCCCATATTCTTGGCAAATCACAAATATTAGACTGATGAAGTGAACTGAGATACTCATATGAAGTATTCCCTGATGAATTAGTATGTTCTATAGGCCCATCATATCCGTAATCAATATATTTAACAGGATAGCCTACAGCTAAAGATTTTACTTTAACTATACTTCCCTCTGGGAAATCCATCCTCAGCTTAGTATTAGCAGTTACCGGAATGTCAAAAATAATTTCCTCATTATCAACAATCATTGCACTAATGACTTTTTTATCTGTAAATGGCTCACCTTTCTCTGTCGTATAATACACTTGAATATCCCCTGCTACATCAGATTCACATTCAAGAGAAATTCTGATTTTATTATCAGCATAATGAGATAGATCAAACAGCTTCTGCAATTTTTCAATTCCAGGATCATTTCCAATAGATGATATATTTACATAACCATTTTCATCCACTTCAAAATCAACATTATTCCTAACTACCACTTCAGAAGATGCCAATTTCTGAACATATTCTGTTTTCTGAGTTATTATTGAAATTTTTGAATAATACTCATCATATTTATCATTCAAGCACCATATTGCATACTCATCCCCATATTGGCAAAGTGGCTTATAACTGCTACAAATATATTCATATACCTTGTAATATCTATATGCGTTTGAAATATCATCCAAATAAATAGAATTATAGTTATTCAAATCATTAACCGGCATTAGTATTACCGGTACTCCGGATATTTCTTTAATAAACTCATTCTGAGTAAACTCTCCTGATAGTTGCAACGGTGACTGTGATATATATACAGGACACCTATACCCCAATACCGAATATAAAAGTGTCTTATTTATAAAATCCACATATGTCTCATTCTCATTAAGCAATGCATTCAACACAAGCTTACAGTCATCTGCATAATCTGTAATTGGTTCTGCCAGTATCACGCGATCAACCTTGTCTCGTGTATATCTTATTTTCTCCCATTCAGTCTCAAAAACTGTACCATCATCAGCAATTATCTGATCATTTTCTTTATAAAACCTTGTTGGTTTCCAACTTTCTATTATTGGTTCCGCTGAAAGTACAGCTGAATCAACAACAGGAATACCTCGAATATTAGCATCTTGTAAAAATAATGTATTCAGCAATATTGACAAAGTAAATACTATCAAAAATTTCGCTTTGTCTTTAATTATATATAAACTAATAAATAAGGATAAGAACAGATACGCTGTCCATATTAGAACTATAGAACTCAGCTCTGCTAAGCTATGTCTAACAAGTCCTCTTGAAAAATTTTGAAAATAAGACAAATTTAGAATCAAAAGCAATATCCATGTTTCAATCCCAATCTCATCCCTAAATCTCTTGGAACAAACAACATATATCAATGAAATAGCCATGACAAAAGGAATAATTATATATCCCCATGCAAATAGAGTATTTCCAGCATCACCAATCTCAGCATATGCCCAATTTTGATTTGATAAATTCAACATCAAAAACTCAATAAGTCTGTTTATGGGATTTATGCCCTTAATAACACATATAACGAACCAGATACTACCACAGAAGATTCCCCATCCAACCAAAGAAATTCCAAGCTCTCTGATAGCCTTACTATTTCTATCTACAATTGCATAAATTACCATCGCAATGATTACAGCAAAGCCAAAGGCAAAACCAAGATCCAGCCTATAAAGCGCACACCATACAAAGGCTCCCCATAAAAAGATAGCGCGCACCATGGTGTTCTTCTTAACATATAACATGGCAGCTAAACACAGTAACAATCCGAGTCCATAATATGAAATAAAATCATAAAAGGGAAACAGTAAAGAACTGAGCAATGCCATTTCTTTATTCCATATTCTTCCAATCACATAATAGAGCAGCAGGATCAATACTACTTTAAGCAAACCTTTATAAGGAGACACTATCCCTGCATAATCATTGTTAACAACCGCATACAATATCCCCTCCCACACATATTCCATCATATGTCCACCGTAATGCTGAACAATTGGAATATCTCCAAAATTCAAAAAGTCGCTGATTAATATGCTAGCATTTGCTCCCTCGTATAAATGAGGATTGTAAACAGAATAAAGAGGTATCTGAACACTAAGACAGCTTATACCAACAACTATTACCGGAAATGATATTCTTTTCCAACTTGTTATTTCACATTTCCTTCTCCCAACAATATATACAGCAAAAGCTGAAATGAATAATCCTATTACACAAGCTATTTCATAATATTTTGCCGGATGCGAAACAAAAATATTATATTGATTTAGTACATGAATCATCTCTATATAAAGAGATGTAAACAGCGGAAGAAAAGCTACCAAAAGAGTTCCTGCCATAAGTCCACTCTTAAAAGTTTCTTCCTTCAATCTATTTCTTCCAAGGAAGCAAAGCACAATAGTTACAGCAAGTAATAATATAACCGCACCAATCAGAAGCCTTCCTTTTTCGAGTTCACTTCCCCAGCTAACTGCCAAAGCAATAGATAAACAAAGTACAACAATCACTAATTGCTCATATGTATCTGATGACAAATATCTATCTAATTTAAACACAAGATAGCTGATTGCCAGAATAGCTATCAGCATAATGATATTCTGTGAAATGTAAAATGCAGATGTATCATTGGCATCCTGAAAAAAAGTTATACATCTCAATAATAATGTGCAATTAGCCAGAGACATATAACCATCAAGAAAAGCAATAATCTTTATTTGCTCTTCTGTATGATTCCTGTTTATGCAATAATTTGCAAGCATATAAATCAACACAAAAGAAATTGAAAATGCTATTATCCAATAACTAAAATTACTTATCCTTCTGGCAACATCAACATCAAAAATCAAGCCATATCCAATAACCCTCTTAAAATCAATAACCTTTGTACGAATATTATCAACAGGATTATATAATAGCACCAAGGATACAGCGAAATATAACGCCCAAAGAAAACCTTTATGCTTCTTCTTACTGTAATCATCCATAAATTGTTTACAGATAACCTCAAATTTAGTTATAGAAATACACAACGCTATTCCGATAGAAATCGCAAATAGCGTCATGGTAATAAATTCTGATAACCTGGATAAATTCATGTAAGTATATGTTTGATTAATCTGAACACGAAGACCACCTTCGATATCCGAGTCATCAACTATTAAGTTAGAAAACTCCTCTGGAGCATCTCCATTGCCATAATAAATACCATCCAATCCATTCTCAGAAAAGATCTTTAATCTATAACTATTATTTCTTTTTAGCTTATCAGAGCTTATGCCTATATCATTCCAGGCATTCTTTTTCAGGCTACCGGTATTAATTCTGTACTCATCCAAAACACTTCCGTCTTCTTTTGTCAGAGCAAACTCGATATCTTTGTCATCTGACTCCCCATAATATATTGAAATATTATTTAAATAGTTTCCCGAGGCAATAAAATCCTGCTCAGTATGACTATAATTTGTTAGTGCGTTCCACTCTCCTCCATTATTGGTATTTTTAATCCTATAATCCCTATATTCATAACGAGCATCTAAATAATTCCCTAATAACAGCTTGCCTATAATTGTAATAATCAAAAGACATAATGATACTTTAATAAGAGAATATAACCATTTATTATTTATCACTTTCGTTATGATTTTATTCACGCTTCAACGAACTCCTTAATTTCCTTCAAAATCTGAGCTTTATCACAGATATAACCATTCTTTCCGCCAAACTTCTCTGCATATATTGTCTTATAATCATAATCTGCCGGCACACCATTAAGTTCGTTTATAAACTCGGCTCCAGTCAAAAATTCATATACTTCTCCCGCTGATACCGGCTCTGTAGCAGGATGCCAAATTTTTATTTTTGCATCAAGGGCAACCTGAATATCAGTCCACAGCCTACTCAGATTATAAAATTGATATACACTTCTACTGTCAGTAAAGTTAAGCGCAGAAAAACCTAAACTTCTAAATTTCTCTTTCAACTGTTCCTTATCAGCATCCGCCACATTCACCTTATAAAAGCCATTATCCTGTAGTTTGTAATAATTTTTTAAGTCAGGATCAATTTGTGCTAATTCGGCAAACTTTTCAGTTTTGAGCATGAAAGGTATTAAGTTTATATAGTCATATATAAAATTCTTTTTTATATTTTTTCCAAACAGCCCCGGCAGTCTGATGATCAATGCATCCGGATAGTTACCCCTTACCCACAATTCTAACTGATACCGATTATATCCATATGGATGAAGATTATCTGTATCTATTGCAGAATTCTCATCAACATCTTTTGGATTCTTAAAGACATCAATTGTTGAAATCAGCACCAATCTCTTAGGATTTATCTTCTTAATATTCTCTTCAGCCTGATAAATCAGCTCCATATCTTTTTCAGGAGCGCTATTGGCAAGATATTTTTCCGCACGCAGGCCTGCATACACTAATAAATCGGGATTAGTGCCATATGCATCCTCTATATTTTTTGAATTATATACTGCATCAAAATCTCCTGCTGCATAAATGTTACTTCCCACAAATCCTGTATATCCAACTAATGCTTTCAACAATCAATCCTCCCTTATTTTGTCAATTTTTCTATGCTCTCAAAATTATAGTACTTTCTCTTAAACACCATATCTACAATAATCTGAAGATATTTTACTATAACTGTCAGTATTCCAAACAATCCCAAAAAGGCCACTGACAGGAACAATAATGTAGTTGTCCATCCTTCCATAGGATGCCCTGTAAAGTATACTAAGAGAGTATATATAATCATAAATACAGAAATTAGCATCATGACTGAAGTCATCCAAAACGAAAACCTATATCCCAATTCTGTAAATAGAATCAGCGTATCTACAGCCAAACCTGATCTATATCGTCTCTCTTTTGAGTCAGCAGTATTCCCCACTGCTTGTTTCACATCATATTTAAGATTTGCCGTCTTAAGACCACTGCCGGCATATATTGCTTTTCTGTACGGAATAGTCTTATTCATTGCGCTAATTCTGTTAATCACTCTTCTGCTCAGAATTCTAAAGCTTTCTGTTGTCATATCATACTTTAAATCTGAGAATTTATCGAAAACCTTGTAAAACACTCTTGATGAGAGTTTCTCTCTCTTATCTGGAGATGCACTAACTATGTCAAATCCTGTAAGTGAATGATGATATATTTTCATTATCATATCGGGATCAAAATCCAAATTAGTATTATCAAATTCAAATACAAAATCACCTATGGCAAGATCCATACCTGCATTCATAGCCAGTTCAAGCCCATGAAAGAAACTCATATTTATTACAGAAATACTTGTAGTAATCGCTTTATCACTTATTCCCTTAATTACCTTTACACTATTATCATCAGAGCAATCATTAACACAAATAATCTCCGAATGTTCAAAATTATCTTCCATTATTTTTATTATTTCATTCAGGAATGACTCTATTCTACTTTCAGCATTATGAACATATATCACAGCTGAAACAAAATTCTTTTCCTTATTCACCATCATCTAATACCTCATCTAAATCGTATACTGTATTTATTTTTCCTGATAATACTCCTACAAAAGTCGGATTCTTTGAATATGTTCTGATCACAGTAGGTCTTGAGTCGTCAATCTCTGAACTCATAAGTATGGGTTTCATTGAAAACAATGACTTTTTATACTCAAATTTATAGTCATCGAGCATATATTTACGAGCAAGATTTGCCATATATGGAAATGCTGTAGCCGGTTTTGCAGGACAATCATTACAATTGCCCAGACGCTTTGTAGAACAATGCCCCTCACTAGCAGACTGGCAGGAAAATGTCGGAACTGCATCATAACTTGTAGTATGTGGTGTAAATGTCACTGATGTAAGTGAATGATACCCAGTCTTTCCAAATGGCATTATTGAAAAGAACGGCCCGTCCATAACCGTGAATCCTATTTCCTTTAATTTATCATTAACATCACATAGAATTATTTCGCATAACTCATACTTAATTCCAAACTTTTCAAAGCCTGCCATCTCCAGAATCTGATTAGTCCCCGCATATGTAGAATTAAGTACAAATTCTGATTCATAGCTTTCGCCACTTTCAGTTCTAATCACATATGTTGTAGTCTGTTTTTCAATAGCATTTATCTTTACATCATATTTAATTGTTACATCATTTCCAAATTTCTCGAGCTCATCCAATAAAAATTCCTTGAGGATCATAGCATCATAGGTATATTCTCTCGTCCTAAACACACCATCGCACATACCATCCTTAAAATAATTACTTGCATGAAGCTCTTCGCATGGTATATTTGCAGCTTTACAGAAATCTTTAAACTGCTTTCCATCTGACCATGAATATTGACTTGAGGTTGCATAAATCTGATCAAACTCCTTATTAACACAAAAGGCGTAGTCCTTATTAAACCTCTCAAAATATCCTGCAGATTTAAGAGCAGTAGAAATTGACCTGGGATAATGATATCCTTGGTGAACACGTGCCTGATTAATATAAGTCGCTCTTTTAAATGGTGCACTATCACATTCAAGAACAATTACATGCTGACCTTTTTTACAGCTATACAGTGCAGAATATAAACCGTATAATCCTGCCCCTATTATTATTTTATCGTACTTTTCCACATTAACTCCTTATTACACTCTACAAAAACAATTACAAGGAAAAACAAAAATCATTTCGGATTGTATCTTCCTCTTGCATTTTCAAATAATATTTTCATCAGCTCGCTATTGCCTTTAAAAAAGCTAATTTTAGTGGGAGTTTTACCTTTCTTAGGGTAAGCCCTTGTTACCGGGACTTCACACGCCTTCATACCAATTTGTGTTGCTCTGACAGATAAATACGCCAAGAGCTCATAAGTCATAAATATATCACGAAGAGGCTGAACTCTTTTATCCTCAAGATACCTTCTTGAGTATGCTCTATATGCATTGGTAGTATCAGTAAACCTCTGGTGTGCAGTGAGAGAAATAACCGGGGCATGGATAGCTTTGACCGACACAGTTCTGATAAAAGGTGTATTTATTGCACGTCCGCCTTTTATAAAACGTGACCCCTGAACAAAGTCATATCCATGTTCTAACTTCTCAATAAACTTAGGAACATCCTCTATGCTATCTTTATTATTCCCATCAATTGTGATAATTCCTTTATAGCCTCGTTCAAGAGCCCACCAAATCCCCATACGAAGTTGAGCCCCCTGCTTTCCTACATCTCTCTTAACAAGCAATGTATTTACATCTAACGCTTTAAGTTTATCCTCTGCTGTACATCCATCACTTGAGCCACCATCACAAATCACAATATCTGCAAAAGAAGATATATTGTGCTCTTTTGCTCTCTTTAGCTCTTTATGAATTCTATTACCTTCATTGATAATCGGGATTAATATTACATAATCCTTTTGTTTTTGCACATACTCGGAGCTCTCAAACTTTGGCACTCCATCCTGCTTTTCGTAAATCATAATATCCTCACATTTCTAATTAATAATCTCAATCTGATTAGTTTTTTTCTTTGAATAGTCAACTTCTCTATCCAAATAAAGGGTAATAAATTCCTCTGTTACCTCTGAATTTATTACATCATAATATTTATCCTGAATACCAATAGACTTTACACGATCTAAAGCATCTGCATTTCTTGCACAATATCTTACATTAACTGCATTTTTGTCGTCCAAAACAGAATTAAGCTCGACATATTTTGAAGCAACCGTCAAAATCTCGTTACAATAGCAATTGTTTAGATTAAGAGCTACACTCTGCGAAGGTCTTGCTGAAATTGTCACTTCTCCATAACCATTTACAATTCTAACAGGAATATATTCTATTGATATATCCCTAAGCACGTTTGATTCACAGCCTATACCAGTCTCTGCATATATATTCCCTGTATTCTCAACGCATAGCATTTTCTTAAAAACAAATTTTGAACTAAAATTTGTTTTTTTAGATACAGCATAATCGATGCAAACATCAGCAATACCATCTACTTCATGATTACAGTTAACAATTATTTTTTTTGTTGACTCATCTATATCCTGTACAGATAACTCTATACCATCTTTAATTACATTTTCATCTTCGCTAGTATTTCTAGTCCAATACAATTCATATGAATTACCAAATACAGGATGCCAGTCTTTATATAATTCTCTATAAAAGAACCAATTCGCTCTTTCTATCCAATACTCCAAATCGCTAACCTGTTCTTTAATAGTTGCTGTATAATCAAAATCCCCAGTCTGAAACTTATTCAAATAATCATTTCGCTGCTTATCTCCCAAAACATGAATAATATAATCTGTTCCCGACGGTTGATAAATTCCCGATACAACCTCCTGTGCTGACGAATATGTTGCCCAGACACTTGCTCCCTTTAAAAACTTATCTGCTTTTAGTAGATCCTCGCCGTATGTCTGAATATATCCACCTAATTCCTCTATATATGTTCCGTTTTTATCTGTAAAATAAGCAAATACAATTTCATCTCTAGCAGTCTCAACAATCCACGATATGCTTGTAATAAATGCCACATAAATTATTACGTATTTAATATTATTGATGTTATCATATTTCCGAAAAAGGCCTATTATTTCAAACAAAATAGTTGCAAATAGAATACTATGTGCAACCTCTCTTTCAATACCTCCGCTTAGTAATTTGTATTCATTAGCCACACAAAAGCATACCATATTGGCAAAACCAAGAATTCCAAATCTTCTAAACGCTTCCCATGAACCATGTGTCAGAAATAGTTTTATTAAATAAAAAATAACCAGTCCTGCCTGAACACACATTGCGAAGGAAAAATCAACATCAAAGAAATAAAAACTCTTCGGTGATATATAATACCAGCTCTGATATCCTCCCGTTGCCAAAGTATTCCCTAGCCACTGTTTCAAATGACCTAAAGTGAAAACTTCAACTAAACTAATAATAGTTATAATTGATGTAATAATCTCAACAAACGTAATTGCTATAGCAAGTAATATTTTTCGATTAGCGCAAAAATATTCCCAAAACGAAATAATAGCTATGCATAGCCAGCAACCAATTCCATAATCAGTGCTCCAAATAAATGCACCTCCAGCTATAATTCCAAATACTATATATGGTACACATACAGCCACAAATCTATTCTTATTTAATATATTAGAGTATTGCGTAAATAAACTAATACATTTTGTCATTAAAACTGCAACTAACGGTAATATCAGCCCTCTTAGGAACCTTGCACTATTCCCCGGACCTAGTGCTGATGTCATACTTTCATATATTTCATCGGTTCCGACAAGCGCATTTTTGAAGAATGAAGGTTGAACCAATACACAAATCAGAACTATATTAGTTAATGCTGCTGCCAAATCCTTCTTGCCCAAAACAAATTTGCCAATAACATAAATGCATCCTGCCAATCCAACAAACTGCAAAAAAGAAAATGCCTGCAGGCTTGCATGATAATCGCCCCCATAAAAAAATGTACATATTGTACCTATATAAAGATGGCCAAGCCCTAAATAATCCCCGAAATCTCGATATGGTACCTGACCAGCCAAAAATCTTCTAACGGGATTAAAATTTTGGAATGTCCCATTTATAGGAAAAAAATCCATGTAATGACCCGCACCTATTGAATGAACAAAACAAATTGATGCCATAATCAATATCTGAAAAAGGTACATCCAAAAAGCCGCATCATGCTTAAGTGTAAACTTTCGTTTTTCTTTGGCTTTTGTATTCATCCAAAGACTTCCTCCACATACCTCATCATGTACTCAATTAGACTTATATTGTCCTGCTTTCCAACCTCTATTGAAACAAACCCATTGTATCCACATTCTGTAAGTAATTCTGCAAGTTCATTATGTAATGTTCGTTTTTCTATAACCTTAAGTCCCGGTTCACTAATATGTACATGATTAATAAACTGCTCCTCATCTTGAAGAACAGAAATGTCTTCTTTATTCTCTACCATAGTACCAACGTCAAGATTAAGCTTAAGCCCTTCAGAATCAACCCTCTTTATAAGCTCAAGTGCGGATCTTGTATCGTTAATATAATTTGTATTATAAATAGGAGGATTTGCTTCCATCCCAACGACTGTTCCATGACTAGCTGCATAATCCCCGATTTCTTTGAAAAAGCGAATAGCTATAGTTTCATCCGACCCATCAGGCATAAATCTATTTCTAGGACATCCAAAAACAAGATTTTTGCACCCTATAGCTTCTGCAAACTCAATAGCTTTTTTTGAATACTCCAATAAGGATGTTCTCTCTTCTACAGTTCCAAATAATTTTTCAGTTCTTCCATACCATATAGATTGCATCGAAGGAACGTCAAAATCATTTTCCATTTTCAACATCCCAGCCCATTTCTTAGCCTCTTCTAATTTATCATATGGATTATCGGGAAATATACGTGTTGGAGCAATCTCTAATCCGGTAAATCCATATTTTTTCATAAGATCATAGATATAATTATCGCTTTCTTTCGCCCAACCTATATTGGAAATTGCTAATCTCATTTATCCTACCTCTTCAATACTCACATATCATTTATATGACTTTTGCTATATCACATCTTCTCTGTCGTCAGCACTATATCCATCAAAAGTTCATTATAGCAAGGCTTACCTATCGTCTCTCTTCCAAGCATCTTAAGGCCATAATCAGGCTCTATAAGTGTCAGATTTCTATTGTAGTAAGGATCACCCTTGATAAGAATATCCTTCCATTTCTCACCGAAAGTCACGATCTCTCCATGGAATCTTGACATCTTCTCCGGAGCTTCATCTGTTCCGCGAGACTTAGACTCATAATGGTGGAATACTGCATAGGGGCTATAAGCTACTCTCAATCCCTTAGACCTTAGCTTCAGGCAAAAGTCCACATCATTAAAAGCAACTGCCAAATCCTCAGAAAAGCCTCCGACCATATCATAATCTTTCCTTGAGCTGATCAGAACAGCAGCTGTTGCTGCGGAATAATCACGTTCAAACATAGCATAATTGAAATATGTTCTATCAGCTTCCTCTGCGGCAAATATATTACCGGCAATTCCACCTATTCCAACAACTATACCTGCATGCTGCAACGAATTATCATCATATAGAAGCCTTGCTCCAACTGCACCTATTCCATCCTGCTGAGTAAGAGCAACCAATTCTGAAAGAGATTCAGTTCCATACATCTCAGTATCATTATTAAGAAACAGCAAGTACTCACCCGATGAATTACTTACTCCAAAGTTATTAATTGCAGAATAGTTGAAATTCCCCTTGTAATAGACTACCTTAACAGCGGGTATTTCCTTTTGAATCTTCTCGTAATATTTCCAGGTCTCGTCGTTTGTGGAATTATTCTCAACAACAATGAATTCTACATTCTTATAAGAGCCATTCCATATAGATCTGATAGCCTTATCCAGGTCTCCTGTATGATCCTTATTAGGAATTATTACAGAAACCAGCGGACTATCAACTTCATAATTGATCCGATAAACACCGGGACTAATTCCATCTGTGATTCCTGAATTCTTGATTCCCTTTCGCTTACAATGTTCCGCAAGCGCTTTTTTCCCTGCAATGACAGTATAAGGCTTTACGTCCTCTTCTCCGCCGGCAGTAGAAAGCTCATACACTCTCCAATGGTACAGTACCTTCGGAATATGCCTTATTGCATAGGATGTGAATAATCCATTTTCAAGATCACTCTTATAACGATCGCTGTAACTATCTTTTAATTCTCTGTCTTTTTCTTCTGCTTTTTCACAGCATCTGAGCACCAAGTCATAGTCCTGAGATCCGTCAAAATCAGGACGTTCGTAAAGCGTCACACCATTACCATCTTCTGCCACTTCATCAAGCAGCGACCTTTTAACAACAAGCAGATGACAAAAATAATTGACACATCTTAGCATCTCGGGATTATAGTCAGATTTAAAATGAGGATCGGAGAATTCTTCTGAAGTCTTATCTATCTTATCCTCATCAGAATACATAATCTGCACCATAGGATATTCATTTATAGTTTTTGCACACTCGAACAGAGCATCCTGCGTAAGCTCATCATCATGATCAGCAAACACAACATACTCTCCCGTTGCCATAGAAATAGCCACATTTGTATTAGCAGAGATACCGCCATTATTATCCAGGATTTTATATTTAAATCTGTTATCCCTCTGGGCATACTCTTCAAGTATCTGCCTGGGTTCTACATCATCCTTATAAGAACTATAGTCACTTGCATCAGCAACACATACTTCAAAATTTGCATAGGTCTGATTTTTAATTGAATCAAGTAACCGCCTGAGATAGTACTCCCCTGTCCTGAATACCGGTATAACAATCGAGAACAATGGTTTAATATCAAATTCTGTTTCTCTTTGCTGTGCTAAATCTTCAAGAGAAGGCGCTGTTTCTCTGTACCAGTAGTTATATTCGACACTCTTCTCAGAAATCTCATAATCCTGAATCTCTGTAAGTCTGTCAATGAGCAGTTTTGAAGATTCTGAGCCACTCTTTGCTTCGTACTTTTCTGTATAAAGCGTTTCAAGTAATTCATCACTAATAAATCTATCTTCTTCTTTGCTATCATTGACTGTAAGTGCATGTAAATCGCATAAGAGTTCTTCGACGCCTTTTTTATTATCGCTCAGAACATTATGGCCATTTACAAACTCCAGCAAAAGAATATCCTCTGCAGAAGGAACTGCCATATAAGTAATATTCGAATTATCACTTCTTAAATACTGGCCGGAACTCTTTTTCTCATTGATACAGTTACAACCGCCAAAATATACCCATTTCATCTCTTTATAATCTTTCAAAAGAGTATAAATCGGATATTCTTCTCCTTCGACAAAAACCTGCGACTTATCAAATAATTTAAAAGAATCTGTGCCCAAAATATTTTTAAGGAAGGATAAACATTCTTCATCATTTATATCAAGATCATTGATGATGAATACACTTCTATCCATATTTAACGCCTGTTCCAGTACATCCTTAATTACTGGCTGTACTTCAACATTTTGCTTATCATCAATTTCACATACTCTTATAAGGCATGAAGCATCCAGAATAATATTATTTTTTTCCTTAACTAGCCCCTTCAGTCTCTCCCTTGTACTGATTCTAATCTCTGAAAAATCATTGCCATAGAGGTCATACTCTACAACCTGATTGTTGAAGCTACCTACAGCAACTCTACCACCTCTGGAATAAAGACATTTAATCAAAAGTTGCCCATGCAGTCTTGTGTCTACGTTATCATCAAAAATAGAATCAAAAGCTTCCTCAACACTACCTACATTCAACCAATAAAATGCCGAAAAAGGATAACTACATGTATGGCCATCTAGCTTAGTCACTCTTTCAGCTGCGCTAGCTACAAATAACGAAGCACTGCCCGAACTAAGCACTTTCAAAACTTTCTGAACATGTTCGAGGTTAGAAGCTAAATCATTCACCATGCTCCTTATGGCAGAGCTTTTATCAGACATATCCATAACCGCTATATATGTCTGATTCAATATTTGCTCTCTAAACAGCTTCATAGCCTTAACACAGCTCAGCTCATTGTCGGAAGCTGCCAGCAATTCAATGTGTTTAATATATGGCACCTCCGCACACATATCCAACATTTTTCTGCAGTTCATAGACTCAGAAGCCATAATATACACACTAAATATGAATGGTATATTTTTGAGAGCTTCTACCGCCGTCTCAACCAAGTCATCATCACTTATGCAGATCACTACGCCTATGGACTTTTCGCCAATATATGAAAGCGGAACTACCGCACCAAGCTTTTCAATATGTCCGCTAAACGCTTCTTCTAAGCGTACTGTATTATATCCCGGAAGCTTAAGATTCCTATTGCCAACAAAAAAGGGCTTTCCATCCCTAGTTTGTTCTGTCATAGTAAGGCTGCTCTTTTTTACAGCCAATATCTGTCTGTTATATGGTGCAAAAGACTCAAATAACGAAGAATATTCTCTTCCTGATTTATTGGCCTCATATTGAACTTCAGCAAGCTCTTCCTTAAGTTTTTTATATTCTTCCCTAGCTTTACGGAGTTCCTCTTGAATATTTTCCTTCATACTATCCTCTTATTTTATGAATAATGCTCCGAAGTCTCTCAACGGCTTTGTGATTCTCCATGACATTGAGTCCTTGATTGCTGCATTTGCAACCTTAAGACCGGTGTTCTCCATCTTGAGTAATGACATCTGTATTTCCATCTTATCGATTATATTCCGACTTCTTGCTTCCATTTCGTCTTTCTTTTTTTGGACGCTTTCCTTTAGTTCATCCTGCTCACCTTCAAGCTCTGCTATTCTATCTCTGCAACGAAGTAATTCCTGTTTCATTGCTTCCATATCTTCAGGAATCTCAAATTGTTTTTCTTCCATTTTTATATCCTCTTTGCCTGAGTCCTCATTATTTACTCTCTCAATAACTATTTTCCTATCATCACATAGCCTAGCAACTGATAAACCGTCTGTTGTCACTGTCTTATCAAAGTTATCAGCGAATATATTTTCAACACTAAAACCCTTTTCTTTTATTCTTCCAATATGAAACCATTTATCATCTGCTCCAAAATATGCCAGATCAAGGATATTGTGAAAAAGTGCAGCAATCCTTCTAATCATCGCATTATTCAAATAGCAATCTTGATTTGTATTAAGTATCAGTACTTCGTCATACTCAGTCAGGCAATCAGCAAACAAACCATGCTCACTATCCTGATTTTGTTCGGGCTTTACCACTCTAATCACTGTTTTGCATAAATTATCTGAGTGAAGTTCTGCAACTTCATCAACATATTTCTTTTCTTTACAGCAAACCAAAATATCAAAGAAGTACGGAAATTCCTCAGTTATATTCTTTAATCTGCCAAGATCATCTGCTCCATTAACGTTACATAATATAGCAACCTTATTACCTTCATTTGATGGAGCCGGGTTAATATCGTTCAGATACACTTCACACTCATTGATATCCTGAAACATGCCATTATAGTTATGCTCTATTCCAAGCCATTTACTATAAACTATAATTGTCTCTGAATATTCATTCGTAGTACGCTCTGTCTTATTGACCCTATTACTATTACTCTTAGTAGCAATACTCTTAAAAGGCTCAGAAGCTTCTTCTAAAATACTCTTCTTCGCCTCACAATCAACTATACTATATTCTGCCTTGGCCAGTTCATTCTTTAAATCGTTGATTTTATAACGGAGATGTCTATATTCCAATAATTCATCAAGCGATTCTGTATTCTGTCTTCTTACCATTTATTATTGCACCTCAAAAATCTCTGCATCAAATAATCCTGCTGAATAAAACTTTTCTTTTGGCTGTATATTTCCTATATTATTGTCACCCGGATATCCAGCTATTTTGGTATTCACTGTAGCAAATGGTGTAAATATATTATGTAATCCACTATTTTCCATCTGGTAACATAATTCTATTAGTCCATTCTCTGAAATGATTTCTTTTCCATTATCAACAAAAAGCTTTGTCTTACACATGCAAAACAGGCCCATAAATCCGGATAATTCGTGAACATATGTGAGCCTTGCCATGTATCCCAATTCATCTATACTCTTGCCATTATATAATTTAGCAACATCACCTTTACCACTGCTATTAAAAGCAATGCCTGCATCTACTATATTTCCGTTATCATGAGCCAGTCCTCCGACTATGCCCACATCATCCATCTGGCAAAACATCAGTAACTGCTCTATCCAATCCTTTGAAATATCGCAGACTTCCCCTTTGACAAATGCTATATAATCATATCCTTGAGAAATCTGTTCAAGGTTATCATCTTCAATTGATGTTCCACACTCTATATGGCAATTATTATATAAAGTATTCTCAGCTATGTATTTTACCGACACTTGTGAATCAGCTATAACGAGCACTTTGGGATTACCATTAATACTGTATCTTGTTCGATATATAGTGTCTCTTATAAAAACACTGTTAACATAAAAATCTGATTTAAACGTATTCCCTATATAGTTCTCTAAAACCTTTCTACCCGCACCAATAGCATAGTTTTTCGCACCTATACCACCTGCAGTAGAACCGGAATGACTCCTCCAATAATACAGCACCTTATCAATATGAGTAATTGTCTTGGCCCTTGAAGTCATCCTCAATATCATATCATAATCCTGACTTCCATCATACTCACTGTTAAAGCCCTCTCCCTCATTCAGCATAGACTTCCTAAATGCAGAGAAATGACATATATAATTATTTGATAATAACGTGTATTTTGAATAATCAGGCTTTAGATGCAATGTAACTATCTGATTTATATTATTCCCTTTAAAAGTGAGTTCATCACAATATAAGAAATCTGAGTTTTCACTATTTATTGCCTTCGCATACTCAAATAAAAGCTCAGGATGCAACAAATCATCATGATCAAAAAGACCTATGTAATCTCCTGACGCCATGGACAGACATTCATTAGTATTTCCCGAAATTCCATAATTGTCATCAAGCTTTTTGTATAATATCCTCTGTCCCTTTACAGAATCCGATTCGGAATATCTTCTGACTATATCCTGCACATATCCATGATCCTTATCAGAAGCATCTGCAAGACATAATTCCCAAAATGGATAACTCTGATCCAGTACAGACTGAATCATTTCCTTTAAATACTGCTTTGGAGTGTTATAAAGCGGGACAAGAATACTGAAAACAGGTTTGTATTCTAATTGTTCAGAAGCTCTCCTCTGCTCATTTATAGTATTTCCATCCGGAAAGCTTGCTTTACCATACTTATGAATTAGCGCTTTTCTGCTCTTTAGCGGAAGATATCCTATGGAATCTCCCCCACCATTCATCATAAATCCGCCCAAATAACGCAGCGGCGCAGTAATCCTCCAACTTAAAGAATCGTATATCTGTGCAACCTCACGCCTGTTACTCTCACGTAATCTGTCACACATCATACGACTCTGTTCTAATTCACTCTTTAATTCTTCTATTGTTTTCTTATCTTCTGACATATAATCACTCATCAGCCCTGGGAATTACGATATGCTTCCACAACTTCCTGTGTCTCTCCCAGCATAACCTGATTACCCTTATTGATCCAAATCGCTCTGTCACATAACTGCTCAATTGTATCAAAACTATGGGAAACAATCAAAACTGTCGTTCCATGCTCCATAAGATCCCTAATGCGGTTCTCACATTTTTCCTGGAACTTGAAATCGCCAACTGACAGTATCTCGTCTGCAAGCAAGATATCCGGCTGAACACTTGTTGCTATAGCGAATGCTATTCTTGCCACCATTCCTGAAGAATAATTCTTAAGCGGCATCTCGAGAAACTCGCCTATCTCAGAAAAATCAACTATATTCTGGTACTGCTCCTCCATAAATTCCTGACTGTATCCCATAATAGCACCGTTTAGGAAGATATTCTCCTTACCGGTAAGCTGAATATCAAAACCGGCACCCAACTCTATAAGCGGAGCAATTGTTCCCTTAGTAGTAATTGTTCCATAGGTAGGTTTTAGAACTCCTGCTATCATCTTAAGGAGAGTAGACTTACCACTACCGTTTGTTCCAACAATCCCAAAGACCTCGCCCTTTTTTACTTCAAAGGACACATCTTTAACTGCTATAAAATCATTGTAGAAAAGCTTTTTAGAAGTAAGCTTAGTAAGATAATCCCTAAGGCTATCCACCTTCTCAGTTGCCATATTAAAGTGCATTGAAAGATGGTCAGCTTTTACAACCACATCATCTGATAAAATCATTACAAATCCTCATGTATCTAAAATTAAACATATAATATAAATTCATCCTGCCTGCTAAAGAAATATCTCATTCCAATCTCAAGAGCAGCAATACCAACAACTATGCAGATTACTAAGTGCTGTATGCTTGGAGTTGTACGTTCAAACATAATCTCACGAAGTAAGCTCACATACTGATATAACGGATTAAACTGCATTATTGTCTGGAATCTGGGAGATAATGCCGTCACAGGATAAAAAATAGGTGTTACATAATTTAGAAGTGTTATAGCAATGCCATATAAATACTGTGTATCTCTCATCTTAACATTCAGAGCCGCCAGGAAAAATCCAACTCCCAATGTAAACATAAATAAAGTAATAAAGAAAATCGGTAGATAAATCCAGTTCAATGTAATCGGCACTCTGAAGATCAGAAGCACGAACATAACCGGTATAAACGATATCATAAAGTTAAGGAATGAAAACATCGTTTTGCAAAGCGGGAAAATATACTTTGGCATGTATATCTTCTTAATTAACTGTCCCGAATCAACTATAGTAGTCACTGCAATGTTTGTAGCTTCACTAAAGAAGTTGAATGTAACCTGTCCTAAAATCAGGTACACAGGATATTTCTCGATATCAAATCTGAAAATAAAGGAAAAAACCGCAGACAAAATGATCATCTGAAGAAGCGGATTAAGAATAACCCAAACCAATCCCAAATAGCTTCTTCTGTACTTAACAGCAAAATCTCTTGTAATCAGCTGTTTTAACAGAAACTTATAATCATCAAAGATATGTATGCACTCATTAAGCGGTGTATGCTCACCATTTAAATCTTTTTTCTTATTATATAGTGCATACATAATAAGCGCCAAAAATAAAACCGCAAACGTAACAATAAACGCTGCCGTGTAAGGCACCGCTACAATGAAGGTGTTCTGCTGTAAAAACAGACCTAAAAAATAGTATACCACTCCTATTGCCAGAAGCAGTATACTTCCTTTCTTTATTAGCTTATCCCATATATTGCCGGTATTCATTCAATAAAACTCCTAAAAATATATAATCGCTTATATACTTTACATTAATATCAAAAAATATTCAAATATGATATTTTATTTGATTTTTCCACTAATATATCTCTCATAAATGTCATTGAGCATTAACATATTTGAAATAAAACTCTTTAGATCCTTCTTATCAATATTCTCATCATATAAATTCTTTATAGCCAAATCAGCTATTGCATTTTTATCATCTCGAGAAAATCTTGGTAAACATGATAAAATCAGCGCCCGGTCACTATCATAATATAAAACCTCATCTGAAAAGGTCGCAAACACATAT
>JAEEGL013616098.1_pt1 | contig 30647 bp, 13 predicted proteins | sample 9134231 | NCBI WGS metagenome assembly JAEEGL01 (sample SAMN16246548, study PRJNA631951) | gut metagenome | biome: gut microbiome; feature: rumen; material: fiber-attached | host: Bos | place: Iran: Karaj | collected 2018-10 | reverse complement strand
CGTGTCCGTGATCAGCCACTGGCCGGTCCCCGTCAGGAACTTCTCGTCCGCGATGTTCCAGAGGAAGTGCTCGCTGAAGGCGTCACAGCGGGTGAGCTCGATCCAGCCCTTCGGGTCCTCGCCCGTGCTCGTGAACCACACAATGATGTTCTCGTTCTTGTTGGTGCCGAGCAGTTCCGCCGACCACACCAGCGGCCAGTCGGGATCCGCGCTCCGCAACGTCTGGGCCGCGCCGTCCAGCGTCCGCAGGTCGTAGCGATCCCACATGTTCGTCGAGCTCTTGCTCGCCTGGACTGTCCCGCCGTAGGCGCCGATGTTCCGGCGCCCGCCGTTCACCTTGGGTTCAGCCCCGAGGCTCTCGTACGGATTGCCGTGGTCCACCGCCCAGGAGGTCACGGAGTCCTTCTTCCAAGAGAGGTTCGTCGAGACACAGTGTCCGGCCTTGGACTTCGGATGCGCGTCGAAGCGGGCTGCGGAAAGTTGCACGAGGTCGGCGTTGGTGATGGCGCTGCGCCAGTCGTTCCGCATCTCCAGGTGCCAGTGGCGCATGTCCGCTGGAGCGCCGGGGAAGAACCAGCCGTGCACGTCCCCGGAAGAGGTCTCCGCGCCGAAGTCGTACAGGTTGTAGTCCATCGACGCGTTCTGGAGGATCGAGGTCTCCGATCCGATTGCATACACCGCCGCCCCGTTGGTCGGCACGTAGATGTTGTTCTGGATGAGGTTGGCCCCTTCGAGGTTCGACAGCTTCAGCGCCGCGCGGGTCGGCAGCGCGAAAGTCAAGTTCTCCAGCGACGTGTCACTCGCCCAGGCAATGTCCGCGCCCACCTGCGTGTTCCAGAACGCGGAATTGCGGATGGCCAGGTTGGTGGTCGCCAGCGCCACCACGCCGTTCGTGCTCTTCTGGAAGAGCATCCCCGACAGGGTCACGTTCACGTTCGTCTCCAGCATCACCCCGTTCGCCGCGTCCGTCAGGCCCAGGTGGCTGAGCTCGAAGTCGGACGCCTTGACGTCGAACACGTAGTTCGTCCTGCCGGAGCCGCTGAACATCGTCTTGCCCAGGAGGTTGGTGTTGCCGACGATCCGGACGGGCACGCTCTCCTCGCCGCTGCGGGACCAGATGACCCGGACGGACTCGGGATAGGACCCGGAATCCACGTATACGGTGTCGCCGCCCTCGAGATCGTACTCGTCGAGGATTGCCTGCAGCGTCGCCTTCGGCGTGGCCGCCGTCAGCCCGTTGTTCGTCACGGCCCCCGCGGCCGTGCAGTAGATGTCGTCGGCGTCGAGGGCGTCGTTCACGTAGAACGCCTGCTCCTTGTTGCGCAGCGAGAACGGCTTGTCGCATACGTCGGTTTCGCCGCTGCCGTCCACCGTGATGCGCCAGAGGGCATTGAAGCTGTTCGGCAGCGCAGAGGAGTTCCACGTCCACTCCCCGCCGCTGGGCGTGGTGGAGAGCGAGACGCCGATGGCGATGTTCGACCAGGTCGTTCCGCCATCCGCCGAATAGGCGATGGTCGCGGTCTCATTCCCGGTGATGCCGCCCGCCGCCCAGCGCAACACGAGATTGCTGCCTTTGAGCACGCCACCGTCGTTCGCCGTCAGCGCCGTCACCCACCGGTTCGTCAAACTCTTCGAGGCCTGCGGCGTACCCCCGTAGGCGCCGAGGTTGCGGCGGTAGCCGTTCGGCATCAGCTCGTTGCCGCTGCCCAGCGAAGGATTGCCTAGGTCGATGACCGGCGAGTGCTCGCCGTCAACCTTCCAGTCGCCGTCTTTGTAGCGGCCGACCTTGGAATTGAGATGGAAGTCGCCCGCCTGTTCGTTCTGGAAGCCTGGCTCGAAGCTCACGCTGTGCGCATCTTGCCCGGACGCCGTCTGCCAGTAGGCCAGGCGCTCCCACTTGCCGTGCCGGCTGCCAATCCACGCATCCGGCCCGGCCACGAGGTCGTTCCAGTCGGAAACCAAACCGCCGTCCTGCCAGTCGATGGCGCTACCGTTGCCGGCAACCGTGCCAGCCACCAGGATGTTGTGCCCCAGCCACAACGCCCCGGAGAGCTCCTTGGCCACCGCCGTGCCGCGCGTGGCCACCACCGTGCTGTTGGATACGGCCGCCCCCACCGCTCTCACCGCAATGCCCGTCGCCGAAGCATTCGTCACGTACACGAGGCAGTTCACCAGCGCCACATTCGTCCCCGTCAGGGTCACGGTGCCCCAGCGTGTTTCAAGTCCCTCCACGCGGTTGCCGCTCCCCGCGATTGTCGCCGAGCCGCGCCAGACGTCCGCCCCGCTGAAGAGCGAATCCTCGCTCTGGATGGCCAGTGTCCCGTTGCTCACCGCGAGATTCGATACCACGAGGCTGGAACCGTTGAAGACCACCGGACCGCCCAGGATGGAAATGTCCCGGATGTCCAGCCAGCTCGCCTCGGAAGTGAAGATGTGCCCCGTCGAGAAACGGTTCGACGACACGAACACGGACCCGTTCGTGCTGCCGGCCAGCACCACGGGCTTGCCCTGAGCGCCCGAATCCGCCGCTTCCCACGAAATCGGCCGGTTCGTGTCGGAGAGGTAATACGTGCCCGTGTCCACCAGGATCTGGTCCGTCGGCTCGAAATCCTCGTTCTCGAGGAGCGCCTGCAGGGTGAGCAGCGGGGCCGCCGGATAGCACCCGAGGTTGTCGTCGTTGCCGACGGCCGTCGTGTAGATGTCGCCTTCCTGCGACAGGTCGTTCAGGTAGAAGGTGAACGGGCTGTTGTGCAGACCGAAGCGAACGTCCGTCATGTCCCAGACGTTCGTGTTGTCCGTCAGGTGAATCTTCCAGCGCGCCGCGGGGCTCGTCGGCCAGCGGAACGTCCCCGCCTGGGTCTTCGCGCTCTCCCAGTAGTACTGCCCGGCCCCGGCCTTGGCCGTGCCGATGTACACCCAGTTGTTCTGCCCATCGTCGTACGAGTACCACAGCATCGCGTCCGCGTTCGGGTCCATCGCCCCGCCCCAACCCCAGACCAGGTAGAACGTCCCCTCCGCCAACCCGCCGGCCATCGCCGTCACGGCCTGGAACCAGGCGTTCGTGTTGCTCTTGCTCGCCTGCCACATCCCGCCGTAGAGGCCGATGTTCCGCCGTCCGCCGTTCGGCGCAGGTTCGTCCGCCCAAGGCGCGTTCGTCGACCCCATGTCGATCAGCGGCGAGTAGTCCGGCATCCCCACCACCGCCGCGTCATTCACCCACTTGTCCGTCTTCGGGTTGTACCGCCCCGCACGGCTACGCGGATGGAAGTCCCCGTTCGCCGGATCGGCGAACAGCGGATCCGCGCTCAGCGAGTGGACGTCCTGCTTGAACGCCGCCACCCACTGCGGCGTCCGCGGATACTGCATCCCATTCACCGACGCCACCTCGGCGCCCCCCGTCACATACAAATCGTTGTAGTCCGCATACAGCGTGATGTTCGTAGGTGCCTCGATGCAGTAGTTCCCCAGTCCGAATGCCGACAGGACCGAGTTCGTGATTGAGACCCGCGAGTTCTCACCGATTACCAGCGCAGACGCGGCATTCGACCAGACCACGCAACCGTCTATCGTGTTGAAGCGGGATTTGTCGATACTGATACCGTTTGTTGCCCCGTTTCTGATCAAGACACGATTCAAGTCAATGTTGTTCGCCTGCACCAGCGAAATGCCAGTGCCCCACGACTCCACGACATCGATGTTGGAAAGCACGCAATAGGAGGAGTTCTGGTCGAAGGAAATGCCGTTGGTGAACCCTCTGATATGCAGGTGCGCGATGTCGATGCTGGACACACCGTAGAGCACGAATGCCGGATCGGTCATTCCTTCCGTAGCCACGATCCAGCTGCCTCCGGCCACTTCGTTCGTGCTTCCCTCAATCCCGATGTGCGCCGTGGAATCGCCGCTGTGCACCGCCGTCAGGGTCAACGGTTCCGTTGTCTCGTACATTCCCGTGTCAATCAGCACCCGGTCGCCACCGGCCAGCGTGTAGCGCGCGAATACCGACTGCACGGAATCCAGAGGACTCTCCGGCCGGTAGCCCCGGTTCGTCGGGCTCCCCACCGCCGTCGTGTACACGTCTCCCGTCCGGCTGGCATCGTTGACGTAGTAGGTCAGCGGCTTTGGCCGGAAAATGAACGCCGTGTCCGTCGCGCCGACCACGTTGGTATTGCCGGCCAGCACCACCCGCCAAAGGGCTTCAGGAGACGGATCGTCCGTGCCGAGCCACTGGTAGGGGCTCCCGTTGATCCGCACGGTCTCCACTGTCTGCCACGTCACTCCGTCCGGCGCGTACTGGATGTCCACGCGGTTGCTCGCCGCCAGGCCCCTGTACAGCCACACCAACAACTGCCCGTACGAAGCAACACCGCCGTCCCGGAATGTCAGCGGGTACACACCCGGCACGCTTGCATCCGTCTTCGATGCCATTTCCGTCCCGCCGTACCGACCCAAGTTGATTCGCCCGCCGTTGTCCGCTGGTTCGCGCCCGACCGGTGCATTGGGATCGCCTGCGTCGATGGCCCAGGACGTGTCCGTGTCCACCACCCACGTTTCAGCGCTCCGGCGCCCCCCACGGCTCTGCAAGTGGTAGTCGCCGCCGTCCGCGTCCGCGAAAAGCGGATCGCCCACCCAGCTGTGCACGTTGTTGCCGTCGGCCATCCACTGCGAGAGGTTCCTGTACGCCTCTTTCAGATATGAGTTCGTCGCCAACAGACCGTCCGCCGGCACTTGGTAGAGGTTGTAGTCTCCCTGGATGTCCGCCGTACCGTCGATGAAGCACAGGGGCTGTTTGTTTGTCTGCACCAAGATGCTGTTGCGTAGCTGCAACGTTCCCAGCGTGTTTCTGAGCGCCCCGCGGCCGTTCCCCCAGAACGTCGTGTTGCCCACTGTGTTGCTCCCTTTCTGCCCCTCTGCCCCGTATCCGTACGCACCGTTCCGGGACAGCAGACTGTTCGCAATCTCCACGGATCCACAAGACAACGCCGAAATACCGTTCGTTCGGTTCCCGAACGCCTCGATCCCGCTCAGCGTGATTCCGTCCGCGTACTGCATCGCCAGCCCGTTCCGCATCTCCGTGAACCGCAGGTTCGACACATCCACGTACCGGATGTTCACCAGCTGGATGCCGTCATGCTTTCCTTCATTCCCCATGAACAGCGAACCGCCGGCTGCCCAGTTCGTGCTGCCGATGATTTCCAGCGGCATCCCCTGCGCACCCATCTGCTGGTCCGTGAAACGGATGGCGTCCGTCAGTTCGTACGTCCCTGTGTCGATGAATATCCGGTCTCCAGCTCCCACCGGATACAGCTCCAGCAGTTCGTTCAGGCTGTCCAGCGGCGACGCCGCATTCGTCCCCGTCCCCCCGTCATACCACGACATCCCCGCCGCCTTGCAGTACACATCGCCTTCCCTGGAGGCATCGTTGACGAAGTAGTCATACGTGTGCGTCTTCACCATCGCGAAGTTATCCGTAGCATCCTGCACTTCGAGTTCGTCCTGGACCTGGATGCGCCACTTCAGCGCCAGGCACAGCGGCAACTGCGACACGTCCCACTCGTACTCCCGCTGTCCAACCTCCAAATCCGTCACGATTGGCTGCCAAGTCTCCTCGTAGTCGATCGAGTAGTCCAGCCGCACCTTCGTCCCTGGCGCCATCCCTCCGTAGTTCCAGTACAGCAACACGTCGGAACTCATCGTCCCTCCTTCGTTGTACGAAACCGCGCGGACCCATTTGCCCGTCTCCGACAGCGACGCCTGCGCCGTGTTCCCGTACGCCCCGATGTTCACGATTCCGCCATTCGGTTCCGGCTCGTTCTCCCACCCGCTAGCCGGGCATCCCGCATCAATCAGCACCGAATTCGTCAAGTCCGCGTCCGCCTGCCAGTCGGGATAATACCCCATCCGGCTCACCAGGTGGAAGTCCCCGCCATTCGCATTCACGAACCCCGGATCCGCGTCCACCAGCATGCTGTGCCGTTCTCCGCCCGTCGCCGCACGCCAGCCCGCCAACGCGTTGTAGTAGTCGGATCCGCCCGTCTCCAGCTGGTTTTCCGCCACCAGCGCACTGTTCGCCACGTAGTAGCAGTTGTAATCCCCGGAGAATGATTCCGGTGTGGATTGTGCCCCGAACAGGAACACACGCCCCGAACTTCCGCTCGCGTAGGCCACGCTGTTGCTCATGCTCGCGCTGCCCAACCCGAACTGGATGGAAGTCGGACTGCCCCACAGCACGCAACTCTCCAAGTGGACGTCGGCCTGTCCTACCGCCACCGCCACACCGCCCGTCCGGCTGAGGTTGTTCCACAGGATGCTGTTCTGCAGGACAATTCCTTCGCTGTAAGCTCCCACGTCCACGCCGCTGTTGTTGTTCTCGCGCGCGACCACGTTCTCCAATCGGCACCCCAACGCATGGTTGAGCGCCACGCCCGTGTTCGCGTTGCGTACGGTCAAGTTCTTCAGTCGGAAGTATTCCGCGTAGGAAAGTGCGACCACGCAGTCATATGACCGCGACGGCGTCATCAACACCGTCGGCGCCGCCGGATTCGTGCTTCCCTGGATGGTCACGTAGCAGGGATTGCCCTTTTCGTCCAGCCACCCGGAATCCGACTGGTCAATCACGAGGGGACTCGCCAGCGAATACGTCCCGGCGTCCACAAGGACCACGTCCTCCGGTGCCAGCTCGTACGCATCCAGAATTGCTTGCACGCTCGCTTTCGGTGTCGCCGCCGTCAATCCGTCGTTTCCGTCGTCCCCCGCCGCCGTGCAGTACACGTCGTTCGTTTCCAGAGCGTTGTTCACGTAGTAGTAGATCGACCCTCCGTTTCGCAACACGAAGGTCATCAGGCTTGACGCCTCGATTGCGGTGTTTTCCACGCAGTACGCCCGCCAGCGTCCCAGCGCCGACCGCCCGTACGGAGTACTGTCCCAGAGGTACCGGCCTTCCGTCCCTGGAATTCCGCAAACGATGTTGGTCCAAGTGTTCCCGTTGTCCGGCGAGTAGTCCAGGCACACCGAGTAGTTCGTCGCCGCCCCGCCGACCGTCCACAAGAGCTCCGTCTCGCCGCTCGCCGTGCCGCCGTCGTTCAGCGACAGCAACGTCAGAGTCCCCGCCGCCACCGACCGGCTCGCCTCCGGCGTTCCCCCGTACAGCCCGATGTTCAGCCGCCGCCCGTTCGGATCCGGTTCCGCCGTCCAGCTCGTGTCCGAGGGATTGCCCGCATCCAGCAAGGTCGAAGAAACTGGATCAAATGCCCATTCCGCGGTTCCGTCCTCGTTGCGGTGCAATCTCCCTCCTTGGCTCTTGAGATGGAAGTCACCCGCCGCAGCGTCCGCCACCCGGGGATCGTTCGGTAGCGAGTGCATGTCGTTCCCGCTGAAGTTCCCCCACGCCGACACCGTCGCGTACACCGATGTCCTGGCCGAGCCGGCATCTCCCATCTGGTACCCCGCCACCTGCCCGCGGTCCGCCACATGCAGTCCGTTGTAATCGCCGTGCAAGGAGAAGGGTGTCCGGTCGGCCCTCACGTAGTAGGCAAAACTCCCTGCCCCTTCCGCATGCACGATCGAGTTGCTCATCGCCACGCTCGCCTGGCTCACGTGGATTCCGTAGCGGTTCCCCCACAGCACGCTGTGGTCCACCACCACGTTCCCGGTCCTGTCGCCGCTCACCGAAACCCCTTTCACGTTGTTCTTCAGCACCGCGTGGTCCAGGACCACGTTCGAGGACAGGTTGACGGCCACTGCGTTCGACGCATCCTGCAACCGCAACCAACGCCCCTCGATGTTGTAGCTCCGCTCCAAATCAAGGGAGTTCGCACCGCCGACCACGGTCAAGCTGTCCAGTTCCACCCCGTATGCGCCGTCGAACGTGATACCGTTCCGTTCGTCCGATTCCAGGATGAACCGGCTTCCGCCCACCACCTCGTTCGTACTTCCCTGCAACAGCACCCGCTCCCCTCGGCCGCCATTGATGGCCCCGGAATCCAGATCGCCCCACTCGACCTCGTTTTCCAGCAGGTAGTCGCCCGTGTCGACGTAAATCGTGTCCCCCGGTTCCAGATTGTACGCATCAAGAATCTCCTGAACCCAGCGCTTCGGGGAGGCCGGCGTCAGGCCCGTGTTCGCGGATGCCCCCGGCGCCGTGCAGTACACGTTCCCTTCGGTGAAGGAATCGTTCACATAGTACGCGATGCCCCCGTTGTGGAGCACGAACGCCGATTCGCTCGCCGCCCACACCGTGCCGTTCCCCGAGTCCTTGAGCCGCCACCGTCCCAGCGGCGTCGCCGCCACCGCGGAGCTGTTCCACTTCATCCCGTTCAGCGAGGCGGGCAGACCGCTGGCAATCGTCTGCCATGTGGCCCCGTCGTCCGGGGAGAACTCCACGTCGAACACTCGCCCTGTCACGGCCCCCGTCACCAGCCAGTTCAGCGACACCAGCCCCGACGCCACGCCGCCCCGGTTGAGCGTCAGCAACCGCACCAGCGAGTTCGTGGGCGTTTTCGACGCGAACTCCGTTCCGCCGTACAACCCGATGTTCGCCCGCCCGCCGTTCGGCGAAGGTTCGCCCGAGCACTCCGTCCCGGAATCGCCCGCATCCACCAGTGGTGACGTCTCCTTGTCGTTGGCCCACTTCTTGGTTGCTGCGTTCCAGCGTCCCGCTTGGCTCAGCAAATGGAAGTCCAGGTTGGTCGAGGTCGTGTCCGCGATTTTCGGCAGTCCGTCGTACGAGTGCAAATCCTGCCCGGACGCTTCCGCCCACGCCCCCAGCGATTCGTACACAACCGGAACCGGTGCCACCTTCTCGTCCTGCTGCTCCTCGTACACGCGGACACCGTCGGACACCGGCACCGAGTTGTAGTCCGCTGTCAGTTTTGCGTCCCTTCCCAGTCCGTACGCGTAGTGCCCCGGCAAAACCGAAAGGATGCTGTTCCGCACCGTCGCCTGGTGGTAGGCATCCAGCTGCACCGCGTATCCCGACGTCTCCCAGAACACGCAGTTCTCGATCAGCGGGAACACGACCACGTTCGTCGTGCCCAGATCGTACGCCATCACCGACACGCCGTTCTGGGCATTCAGGGTCACGCAGTGCCGGACTTGCAACCCACTGCCGTCACCCGTCACCAGGTAGAAGCCCGAATTCGCCTGGTTCGCCACCATCCACTCCAGCTTCACGGAGTGCGAATGGTTGACGGACACCGCCTGTCCCGACGTGTTTGAAACCGTGATGTTCCGCAATTCCACCCCCGCCGCGTAGTCCACCTGGATTCCGACCTCCTGCCCGTTCCGGTTCAGCACCGTCCCGCTCAGGAGCGAGTTCGTCGATCCCTGGAAGACCACCGCCGGCTCGTTCACCTTCCCGTCCTCGCCGATGCCCGCCGAATCCGCCTGTGTGATGCGCCATGGATTCACTCCGCTGTCGTACGTGCCCGTGTCGATGTACACCGTGTCCCCCGCCTCGAGATCGTACTTCTCCAGCAGGCTGTTGAGGTTCAGCATCGGAGTCGCCGGCGACAACCCGTCGTTCGTGTTCCGTCCCACCGCCTCGCAGTACACGTCTCCGGTCCGGCTCCCGTCGTTCACGTAGAACTTGAACGGCGTGTTCCGCACAGAGAACACATCCTCCGTCTCCGCCACGGACCCCGACGCGCTCTCCAGGCGCAGCTTTGCCTGCACCGATTGCTCGCACGCCCCGGTATTCCACGACCAGTTCCCCGCATCCGCCGCGATGTTGGTTGCCAGCACGGTCCACGTCGCCCCGCCGTCCGCCGAGTACGAAATCTTCAGTTTGTCCGCGGAGTTTCCTCCCGTGTAGTTCCACGTCACCGACGCATTCGTTCCGCTCGCCCGCCCTCCGTCGTGGTACGACACCAGTGTCAGCATCGCCTTGGACGGCGTCTTCGCCGCCCGCCCGGTGTTCCCGTACCGCCCGATGTTGATCCGCCCGCCGTTCGGACTCGGCTCCGCCACCCAGGTCGACGCCGGCTTCCCCGCGTCCACCAGGGCCGATGTCGTCGCGTTTCCATTCCCCGCGCTCTTCAGACGGAAGTCACCCCCAGACGCGTCCGCGAACTGCGGATCGTGCGACAGGCTGTGTCCGTCCATCCCGCTTTCCGCGCTCCAGTCGCCCACCGAATTGTATTCCTTCAGGAACGACCCCAGGTACGAAATCGCCACCAACCCGCCGTTCTTCAAGTCGTAGTTGTTGTAATCCGCTGCCAGCGCCCCCCTCAACTCGATTGCCGGCACCCGGTAGCCCGATGCGTCCAGCGAGCAGTTCGTCATCGTCGCATACGAATTGGTGTATCCGGGCGCACTGCCTTGCAACACCCCCGACTTCAACAGCAACGACAACGAGTTCGATGCCAGCACACCCGATTCCAGGTGCAATCCCTTCACGCCCCCGGCCGCCACTCCGTTCGTTCCGGAACCGAATGCCGAGAAATGGCGCAGGACGATGTCCGCCGAGGACTCCACTTCAAAGGCATTACCCGGAGCCCTCTTCACGTCCACGCCGTCCAGCAAAAGGTCCTCGGCGTTCTTCGCCACCACCGCCTCCGGCGTTTTCGTCAACGCCTCGAACGTCACTTCGCGGACTTCCACGCCGCGCACGTTCCTCAGTCGCAGCCCGGCCCCCGTCCACACCGTCGGTGCCGCCGTGTTTGTGCTGCCTTTCAGCACCACCGGGGCTACCGCCGTCCCACCGTCGGAGTAATCCCACGCCACCTCGCCCTCAAAAGCGTATCTCCCGGCATCCATGTACACCGTGTCCCCCGGTTCGAGGTCGTACCGGTCGAGCAACGTCTGCAACGAATCCAGCGGACTTCCAGGCGATGTGCCGGAGTTGCCTGACGCACCCACCGCCTTGCAATACACATCGCCTGTGGTTTCGCCATCATTGACGTAGTACACCATCGGTCCGTTCCGCAACAGGAAATCCTTCTCCGACGCCACCGTCCACGCCGTGTTCGTCTGGCACTGCACCTGCCAGCGCATCGTCGGGCACGACGGCGCCCCCGATGCATCCCACTCGTACGTTCCCCCCGCTGACGGCACGTTGTTGCCCACCGTCGTGAACGTTGCCCCGCCGTTCGTCGATACCATCACGCGCACCATCTGCACCGCCCCGGTGGCCACGCCCTGCGGGATCCACTTCAGCGCCACTTTGTTCGACGCCACCCCGCCACTGTTCAGCACGGACAGCACGTACGACGCCCGGTTCGTCGGCGTCTTGCTCGCAAGCGCGTGGTTCCCCCAGAAGCCCATGTTCGCCCGCCCGCCGTTCGGGGCCGGCTCCGCCGCATGCGGATATTTCGGATCCGCCGAGTCCACCAGCGGAGACGTCTCCGCGTCCGACACCCACTTGCCCTCCGCCGGCGCCCAGCGCCCGCCTGCGCTCCTCGGATGCAAATCCCCTCCCGCCAAGTCCGCGAACAACGGATCGTTCCCCGTCAGCGAGTGGGCGTCGGATCCGTTCCATGCCTGCCACGCCCCAAGATCGGAGAAACTCGCCTCCGCCACCCCGTATACCTTCCCCAGGGCCAGCCGCGTCAGCCGCGATCCGTCATGCGGCAAGGCATAGAAGTTGTAGTCGCCCGCCAGCACTCCCTCGCCCGCATCGTACACGTCGAACGTCGGCTGGTTCGCCACGAACACGCTGTTGCTCACGTACAGCCGCCCCGAAGCCGCGTTCACCAGCTTGCCCGTCGAAACCGGCGTTCCGTCTTCCGCCGGGAACGCCGACGAAAGCACGCCCCCGATCCACCGGTTGGTCGCCACCGGCGTTGTGGGGTTCTGAGGCCTGACCATGCAGAATCCGGTCCGGAACGCATTCAGCGCCGCGCACTGCACGAACTCGTTCTGGTCCGATCCCGCACCCAGCAGGAAGGAATTGTATTTCGCCCCTGCCGACACCACATGGTAGAAGCGGTTGAAGCTCGATTCCGTCAGCGCCAACCCCGTGTCGCCGCCGGCCAGCCGGATGTCCCGCAACTCGATCTGCTGCGACCCGGAGAGCTCGAACACCGCCGACGCCGCCGAATTCGTGAACAAGCTCCCCCCCGCCGCCTCGTTCGTGCTTCCTTGGATGACCAGGTTGTTCGTCGCGCCCGGCGTCGATATCGCGATGGTCAGCGTCGAGGCCAGCGGATACGTCCCCGTGTCCACGTACACCGTGTCGCCCGGTTCCACCTTGTAGCGCCCCAGCAGCGTCTCGAGCGAAACCATCGGCGTCTCGGGCGAAAGCCCGTCGTTCGTTGCCGCCCCCGCCGCCGTGCAGTACACGTCCCCGTCCGTCGACGCGTCGTTCACGTAGTAGTTCGCCGGATCGTTCTTGATGGCAAACAGTTTCTCCGTCTGGCTGTAGATGTTGGTGTTCGCCGCCAGCTCGATCTTCCACACCCCCATCGAGGTGCTGGGGAAATTCGTCGTGTTCCACGCCTGCCCGTTCTGGTCGATGTAGATGTTCGCCGCAATGTTGGTCCACGTCTTGCCCCCGTCGCCCGAGAACTTGACGTTCACCCGCGTGTTCCCCGCAAAGACGTTGTAGGCCCAATACAGGGTCGCTTGCCCCCTCACCGTGCCGCCGTCCGACATCGTCAGCGCCGTCAGCGTCCCGTTCGTCGGGCTCCGGCTCGCCTGGGCCGTGTTCCCGTACAGCCCCACGTTGATCCGCCCGCCGTTCAGCGCCGTCTCGTTGGCGAAGGCGAACGAGGGATTGCCCATGTCGATCAGCTTCGAGGTTGCCTTGTCCTTTACGAACTTCTTCGTCTCCGGATTGTACCGCCCGTACTGGCTCAGTGGATGGAAGTCGTCCGCCGCCGCGTCCGTGAACTGCGGATCGAACCCGAAGCTGTGCATGTCGTTCGATCCTCCGGACACCGTCTGCCAGTCGATCAGGAAGCGCGAGGCCGCTCCGCCGAAACCGTTGGCCACATAGGCCCCGTTGTCCACCACCACGTCGTTGTAATCACTCGAAAACTGTGTCAGCAGATGGCCGTTGAAAACAGTCCTCCCCAGCCCGGACGCCAACAGCACGCTGTTCTGGACATCGACCATGCCGGAACGTTGGCACACGTCGTTCACCCGGTTGTCCCGCAGGAGGCTGTTGTAGACGCGGACCACCGCCCCTGTGGAAGAAAGAACGCCATTGTACAGGCTCTGCTGCACCAGGCATGACCGCAGCGTCACGTCCGCCCCCTCCCATGCGCAGAAGGCGTTCGTCGCCGCATACCCGAACTGGCAGGACGCGATTTCGATGCCGGAACAATTCTCCGCATACCCTGGCGTCCAGGCATTCGAGACGCACAACGCTTCCAGTCGCACGTTCTCCGCCCCCGAAAACGCCACCCCGTACCTTCCCGCCGTGCGGTACCGCTGCTTCAGCACGCTTGCATGGAACGGATCGTTCGTGTTCCCCAGCACCCGCAACGGGTTGTCGGCCGTCCCGGAATCCTTGATTCCGAACGCCACCGGCGACTCCTCTTCGTATGTGCCCGTATCGACATACACCGTGTCCCCGCCCTCCAAATCGTACAACTCCAGCGCCCGCCGCAACGAATCCAGCGGAGCCGCCGCCGTCGCCAGGTAGTTCGTCGCCCGACCTTGGGCCTTGGTGTACACCGTGTTGTTCGTATCGGCCGTCGCCAGGTATATCTCAAGGGGCGCCTTGCGGATGGCGAAGAACGTGCCGTTGTCCGACACCACCTTCGCGTCCGCCCGGCTTTCCACCCGCCACATCGCCGCCGGCGTGTCCGCGAACCTCGATACGCTCTTCCACTCGTATTCCCCAGCCGCAGCCTGCACGCTGTTCGCCACGTTCGACCACGTCGTTCCGCCATCCCTCGAAACCGCCACGCGCACCGTACCCGTGATTCCCCCGCCCGCAATCCAGCGGAGCATGTTGGTCTCGCTGCCAACCGCCCCCGCGTCGGCGTATGAAACCGCCCGCAGCCACGGCCGGTCCAGCGCCTTGCTCGCCTCCGCCGTCCCCCCGTGCATCCCGATGTTCACCCGCCCGCCGTTCGGTGCCGGTTCGTCCGCGCAACTGCTCGCCGGGTCGCCCGCATCCAGCAACGGCGACGACTCGGTGTCCGACGTCCAGCCTTGGTGCGTGTACCGCCCCAGCGTCTGCTCCGTCTTCAGATGATAGTCATATGCATCCGGATCGGCCAACCCCGGGTCGCCCGGTACGCTGTGCGTGTCCATCCCGGAGAGCTTCTGCCAGGCGGCCAGGTTGTCCGCATACGCCTTCGAGGAACTGTTGTATGCCACCCGGCATCCACCCGCCGCATCGATTCCGTTGTAATCCATCGTCACCCCCTCCAGCGACGAATACGACACCAGCACACCTCCCGCCCGGTCCGAACTCAGCACCGTGTTCCGGATGTCCACTCCCGCGTCGGCACCCAGCCATACCGAATTGTCCACCCCGTGGAACACGCAATGCTCCACCGCCACCCCGGACGCATTCGCCACCGACAGCCCCCGCCAGCCGCCTTCGAACGCCCCGTGCCGCACCGCGACGCCGTCTGTGTCCCCCGAAATCGCCAACCCCGCCTCGCGCACGCCGCGCAACTCCACCCCGTCCAGCGTGATTTTCTCAGACCCCGACACGGAAACGCCGACATTGCAGTTCGTCACGACCAGGTTGCGAAGCACGATGTTCGACGCCCCCGCCTGGAACTGGAATGCCACCGGCCGCACCATCCTCGTGGCGCCGAACACGGTCCCGTTCGGGCTGCCGATGACCTGCACCGCGTTCGTGGCCGTCCCCGAATCGCCGGACGTGAACGCCACCGCGCTCGGCGTGTCGTAATTCCCCGTGTCCACGTACACCCGGTCCCCCGGCCCCAGTGCGTACTTGTTCAGCAAGGTCCGCAGGCTTGCCATCGGCGCACCCTTGGTCATGCCGGAGTTGGCATCGTTGCCCACCGCCGTGCAGAACACGTCCCCTTCCAGCGATTCGTCGTTCACGTAGAACACGTATGCCCCGTTCTTGTAGGCGAAATTCGTCGCGCACATGCTCGAGACGCCGGCGCCGACCTCGACTTTCCACCGGGCCTCCAGGGCCGAGGCGTCGTTCGTGTCCGTGTTCCGGTACAAATACTCGCCCGCCGCCGCCGACACCCCCGCCTGCAGCACTTCCCACGTCACCCCGCCGTCGCGCGAAAGCGAAATCGTCGCCGTCGCCCCGGATGCCAGATTCCCCGCATTCCAGCGCAGCGTCGCCCCCTGCTGTGCATCCAGCGTGCCGCCGTCGTTGAACGTCAGCGCCTGGACCCAAGCGTTCGTCCGCGATTTGCTCGCCTGCCCCGTCCCGCCATACGCCCCCACGTTCAGCCGCCCGCCGTTCGGCGTGGGTTCAGCACCCACCGCCGCCGATGGGTCGCCCGCGTCAATCAGCGGCGAATGCACCGTGTCCTTCACGAACTTCCCCGTTGCCGGATTGTATCGCCCTGTCACGCTCTTCGGATGGAAGTCCCCGTTGTCAGCATTGTTGAACATCGGATCCGCCACGAACGAATGTCCCCATCCCATCCCTGTCCCCTGCAGGTCCGCCACGGTCATGAATGCTGCCCCCAGACTCCCGTTATCCCACAGTACGTTGTAATCCCCGGGAACAGCCTGGTTCCCGAACACCCGCGTGTTTCCCCCAATCACGCTGTTCGACACACTCAATCCTCCCGAAGGCGAATTGACCGCCGTCCCGTTTCCCCACAGCACACAGGTGTCGAGGGTATTTGTGGACGTGTCATACCGGACATGGATGCCCGCCTCGCTGTTCCCCGCAAGCTGCCCCCCCGAAAACTGCAATCCGACCTGCGCATTTTCATAAATACCCCACTTGTTCCCGCGCAGACAAACCCCTTCCATTTGAATCCCCGTGGACGCCGACGGGAAAGAGACTCCATTACGGCCGTTCTTCAACTCCAGATTTTCCAGCACCAGATACGAAGCTCCGTCCAGCACGAACACATCGAGCGTCGTGTTCCCCCGGTCGAACACGGTCCCGTTCGGACTCCCCACCACCCGCAAGCGGCTGTTTTCGTCCGTCCCGCTGTCCACTGCCGTGAACGTCACCGTCTGCTCGGAATACGTCCCCGTGTCCACGTACACCACATCCCCGCCCTGCAACTGGTATGTATCCAGCACCGCTTGCAGGGACGCCATCGGGGACCCGGGCGCGGCGCCGTTGTTCCCCTCCGCTCCAGCGGCCGTGCAGTAGACGTCCCGGTTCGTGGAAGCATCGTTGACATAGTACGAAAACCGCGTCGAATCATCCACTCTCACCCCGAACGCCCCGGCGTTCGTCGAAGCCACCCACCCCGTCGTGTTCGTCGTCCGAACACGCCACTTCGTCCAAGCCCCCTCCGCTCCGGCCGGAACCATCCACTCATACCGCTCGCTCGACGCCGCCACCAGCGCGATGTTGCTCCACGTCGTCCCGTCGTGCGTGTACTGCAACCGCACCTTCTCCCCCGCCCCAAAGCCTCCCGCCCGCCATTCGAACGTCACGCTCCCCACCACGTTCCCCCCATCGTTGAACGACGCCGCATACACCCATTTTGTCCCATCCGGATGCCCCTTGCTCGCCTCCGCCGTCCCCCCGTACGCTCCCGCGTTCAGCCGCCCACCGTTCGGCGCCGGCTCGTTCGTGTGGCTCGCATACTCGTTGTCGTACCCGAAGTCCACGCCCGGACTCATCTCCGCGGCACTGTCCACCTCCCACGAGCCTCCCGTCACGTACCCGCTTGCGTTCGTCGCCACCTTCCAGTGCCCGGACGGCGACATCAGGTGGTAATCCCCCCCCGCCGCATCGGCGAACACAGGTTTCACGAATGTATTCCCTTCGGAAATCCCGGGATATGCCTTTTCGAAATCCGCCAGCGTTTTTGCCCCTTCCACAGTGGTCATCGCAAGCCCGTTGAACACGTTCCCCGTCATCTTGCACCCGGGCACCCTGCCGGAGAAAATCGCACTGGTCACGTCGATGATGTTGTTTTCGAATCGGGATAACACTTCCTGCGAGCGAAAAGTACTCCAGACTCCGCCCCCAACAAATGTCATGGATACCATTTCATTATTTTTTTCACTACCGTAATATTGGTCAACACCATATGATTGAAATCCGGCAACAAGGCAGTTCACTAACCGATTGGATTCGCAACCAACCAGAGTGATACCACCTGAAGTTGAGGTCAAAACATTCACTTTCTCAAAATAGGAACACTTACACCCCGTAAGTGTAATACCTTTATTTCCCCCGCTCCCGATGATGGTCAAATCATGGAAATCTGCATAGGAAGCATCAAAGCGCACAACTGGATCACCATTGCCGGCTAAAAAAGTTCCCTTCCAACTGCCTTTTACTACTACGCGATTCTCACTTGAACCAGACCGTGAGAACAACATCTGACTCCCGGTCAAATTATACCGCCCTGTATCGATATACAATGTATCCCCCGGCATGAAATCCGCACTTGTCCCCACCGCCGCGATGGACAACTTCGGCGTTGCTGGCGTCAAACCGTCGTTCGCGTCGTTTCCCGCCGCCGTACAGTACACATCCAAGGTCGTGTCCGCGTCGTTCACGTACCATTTCGTCGCATGTGCAGAAACCACCCCCAGCCACGCCAAGAACGCGGCCGCAAAAATCCACTGGCTCTTCTTCATCTCTACCATCCCTTTCCGGGACCGTGCCGTTCCCGGCCTCGGCCCCAATGGACTGAATCGCATTCCAGACCTTATTATCCCCCCCCCCGTTTTGCAAGCCTTGTTTCCCCCGTTTCCCGCCCCGCCAGCCCCTCCTGCAACCAGAAACAATCACGGTTTCGCCCCCCCCTGTGCAACGCTTGTGTCAGGCCATCTTCCCCCTCTTGTCGGAGCGCGGGAGGCCCGCCCGCTATCCCATCCATTCCCCCCCCCCGCTCCGCGGGCGCACCGCATCTTGTCACTTGTCACTTTTCACTTGTCACTCATTGCGCGATGGCCCGGAGACGGCTGTGGAAATGGGCAAGATACAGTTCCTTCGCCTGGGCGGAAAGCGCCGAGGCCTCAACCAGCCGTTCCACCCGGCCGCAGCAAGCGGAAAACCGTTCGATGTCGCGGTACACTTCCGTTTCCACCACTCCGAAACACGCCCCCAATTCCACGAAATCGGCGGAACTGTAGAAGCCCAGGGTTTCGTAGGCGGGCGTGAAGTGCCCGTCGGCAAAGAAATCCAGCGCCGCCGCGGAGGCCTCGTTCGGGATGTGGACGGCCGTATCCAGGAGGTCGTAGGCGGGCGTGAGGATGTAGTCTCCCTGCGGCCCGGCAAACAGCGAGAAGTTCTTGAGATGGGCATCACCGTTGGAAAAGACGTAGTTGAAGAGAATCAGGAAGAAAACCTTCGGATTCTCCACGGCGTGCGCCGGGCAGAAGCGCCGTACCAGTTGCGCGAGTTCTTCGTAACTGGCGTCATATTTGTAGTTCGCCCCGTGCGTCTCCGGCGACCATCCCGACAGCTGGCAAAAGTCCTCTTGGAGAATCTTCCTCCCCTTTTGCCGATCGAACCGTTCCGTCAAATAGGCCAATTCCCCGTCGGCGAGCCGCACCAGCTCGTGCTGCGCCACCCGGATGCGGAATACCCGCTGGGCGATGTCCATGGTCAGGGCCTCGTTGCCCGGCATGTCCCCGGCCAACCGCATGTATCCCGACCGGGGTACAGGCTTCAGGATGTGCGTTCCGCCGCTTTCCACCACCTCAAAGCCCCCGCGTTTGCGCAGGAGCTGCACCTTGTCCTGCACCCCGGAAATCGAAGACCTCCTCGTCTGTTCGGAATATGCACCGGCAACCCCAATCAAATCCTCCGCCTTGAAAGGGAGTGTTTTCACGCCGTCTGCCCTTCTTCCGCGTCCCCTGCCGCCACCACATGCACCCCTCCGACCGCCCCGTAGGCACTCGTGGCCAGAAGCCGCGAAAAGGCATCGTCCTCGTCGATGCGCAACTCGCGGCACTGCCGCTCCTTTTGCGCGCCTTCGGCCAGCAACCCGTGGAAAAACGGAAAGAGATGTTCCGCCCGGTACTCCCCCTCCCTTTTGGGCAAGGTGGCCGAAACCGCCGGCCAGGACGGATGGGCCAGATACTCCGGCGCATACCGGAAAACAAATTGTCCCCCATCCTCCACCAACTCCCCGGCCCGCCGGTCGCAGCAATAGACGATTCCCCTCTTCATGTCCCGACCCTCACCGCGTACCCCAGCACCTGCGCCACCTTCAGCAAGGTCTCCACCGTGCAGTTCCCTTTCCCCGTCTCCAGGTTCGAAATCGTGTGCACGGCCACCCCTGCCAGTTCCGCCAACCGCCTCTGGCTGATTCTAAGCGTTCTCCTCCGCTCCCGGATGGACTGTCCTATTTCCAGTTTGTTCATCAAAATGAATACTATTGTCAAAACACCCCGGAGTCAAGAAGGAATTTTCTCTGTTTGTTTACTCAAATGAACAACTACCATTACATGCTCTTCGGCCCCTTCTGCACACTCTCTCCTCCCGTTCCACATCTTCTCCCTCCCCCCTTGCCGGAGCGCAGGCGCTCCGCCCGCCATCCCCTCCATTTCCCGCCCGCTCCGCGGACGCACCGCATCTAGTCCGTCTCCCGGCACCTGCACTTCACATGCCACTATTCACTTGTCACTGCGACCGCTGGTCACTATCTTCTCTTCCGAAAACCCACCAGGAGCCATCCCATGCCCGCCATCCACGAAGCCATCGACCACATGACCACCGCCGAGAAATTCGAGGCGATGGACTACCTCTGGGCGTCCCTGTCGGCGGACTCCGACGGCATCCCTCCGGCTTGGCACGAGCACGAACTCGCCCGCACGGCGGCCCGCGTCGAATCCGGCCTCGAGCACCCCATACCCTGGCCTGCGGCCCGCGACATCCTCGACGGACTGTTCAAGTGAATGTCGCCATCCTCCCCTCGGCAATCGCCGACCTTATCCGCGGGCGCTATTTTCACGACCGCATCGAAAACGGCTTGGGGATTCGCTTCCTGGAAAACCTGATGGCCGAAATCGACCGTCTTGAAACCACCGCCGGAATCCACGAACTCCACTTCGGCTACCATCGCGCCCTTGCCAACCGCTTCCACCAAAACATCTACTACAAACTCGACGGCGGCACCGCCACCGTCTGGCGCATTCTCGACCAGCGCTTCGACCCCAAACGCATCGAGTCCGCCCTCCACTCGTCCCAGGCGGAAGAATAGCGTCCGGACGCAGTGGCGCATGGAAAGCTTGCAGTATGCCCGCCCCGCGGGCGCACCGCATCTTGTCACTTGTCACTATTCACTTGTCGCTGCGCACCTCAGCTCGTCACTCGTCTCTCGTCACTCGTCACTTCATCTCCCCCCACGTCCCCCTCCACCGCTCCATCAGCGCCCCCCACGTATACCGCCGCTGCATCTCCTCCGCCGCCCCCCGGCACGCAGCATCGTACGCCACCGGATCGCCTTCCAGCCGTCCCAGCACCCCTTCCAGCGCCTCCGGCCCCTCCTCCGTCTCGATGACGCTCTCCCACTTCGGCCACTCCTCGAAACCCCGCAACCCCACCCGCGTCCCGATGACCACCTTCCCCCGGGCAATCGCCTCCGGCACCTTCAAGCTAGACCCCGTCCCCCGCCGCACCGGAACGATGGCCACCTCCGACAAATCGTACAGAACCCGCTTCTCTTCCTCGCTCACCAACCCCGTGAACACCACGTTCCGCGCTGGCTCAGCCCCACCATCCCGCAAATACCGGTCCAGCCGCATCCCCAGCACCACGAACGTCACCCCCGGATGTCCCGGTGCCCATTCCCGGCTGATTTCATCCACCGCCTCGTAGTTCGGTCCGTAATTCGCCCCCGCGAACAGCACCACGGGGCGGCTCCACCCCGCCGCAAGCCGCTTTTGGATTGATTCCGACGGCACCACGGCCATACCCGCCTCCTCCCCGTTGATGCCGTTCGGCAGCACCTCCCAGTTTTTCCCCTCCAAATCCCCGTACCGCCTCCTCGTCGCTTCCCGGTCCCGTTCCGTACAGAAAAACGTCCGTTCCGCATCCTCCAGTAACCGTTGCTCCGCCCGTTCCAACTCCCCCTCGGAGAATCCTCCCCCCGTAGCAGACCCCACGAACAAGTCGTGCGCATCGTACACCACCCTCCGCCCGCCCTTCTTTCCAGCCCATTTCCAGTATTGCAACGGACTCACGAAAACCCATCCCCGCGCCGCCTCCAGCACCCGTCCTGCCAACCGCTCCCCCTCTCCCCCCTTGCGCACCCGAAGAACAGCCACCCCGCCCCCCAGCTTCCGGAAAGCCGCCCCATCCCCTGCCTCCCCCCACGACAGAATCAGTACCCGCGATTCTTTCCCCACTTCCCCTGCGATGCCCAGAATCCGCTTTCCCCCTCCCGTGTCGAACCGCCACACGTCGCTCGGCGCCACGTGAACCCATCCTCCCCGCGCCCACTCCACCCCCTTCCGTTCCGCCACCCGCTCAGCATCGCCACCCAGCCATTCAGCCAACCGCGACAGCACGCGTCCTGTCTTCCCTGACAGACACGACAAACTTCCCCGTCGTTCGCGTTTGCCGAAGGTTGCAACACAAGCCTGCAAAAACACGGTCTCGAATCCATCTGAATCGTTCGCAAACCGTCTTTCGACACGAATCGGAGACATCAGACTTCCTGGTTGTTCTTTTTCATCAGTTCCGGACATCCCCTTGAATGGACAAGTCAGGCAACCAACCGTACTCCAACCCCTCGATTCGGCCCATCCATGCATCGAAATGCGGACATTTTCCCCGGATGGCAGGCAGGCCGATGGCTTTGGCAATCCGGGCCCCGTGGGCGGCTTTCCCGTAGTTGGCCCCGCAGGCCACCAGCCGCTTGGACGGTGCATCGCCGCTGTTGATGTCCTCCGGCGAAACGAATTGGGCGGCCACTTCCAGCAAATCGGGCTTGGCATTCACTGCCCGTGTGATTTCCACGATGACTTCAGGATCCGTGAAAAGCAGTCCCTCAAACTCATGCATCAAAACGTTCGGCATGAACCGCTGTCCGATATCGGATATCTCCAGTTTTGTTTTGGCATCCTCCAGGGCAGCGCACTCAACGCTCTCCGCTTTCTGGGCCGTCGTCATTTCACACGTGCAATCATTTATCCCCCGCCATCCCTTCCCCAGCTTGAAAAAGTCGACAAGCGTGGTCACGAATTCGTGGTCGGACAGAAGCAGTTTGACATCGCGCAACACGCGCCCGAATGTCACACCCCCTCCATGCTGAATGTTCGGGATGCCGATTTCGACGGCATCCGTCCGCACTCCGAATCCCTCGAAGTGCGGAGCAAGTAGGGTTTCCGCAAAAGTCCGTTCCGTCTTGCCCTCGCAGAGGATGGCCAAGTCAATCATGGGTGATGCCTCCCCGGATGACATTTTTCCTCCACAATTGGCCCAACGAGTAGGTTTCGAGCCACGGGGCCAAACGTTCCGCGCTTTGCCGTTCGAACACGCTCGCGGCATCGCGGCGCTGGACGGTAACGATGTCTTCCGGCTCGAAGAAATCGGCGAATGTCGGCGACTGCGTGGCCAGGATGAATTGGGTGGCCGCACTGCACCGGCGGACCAATTCCGCCAACACCTCCAACGCTTCGGGATGCAATCCCAATTCCGGTTCGTCCACGATGATCAGTTGCGGCGGACAGGGCTGGAGCAATGCAGTGGCCAGGCACATGAAGCGGAGCGTCCCGTCCGAAAGATGGTGCGGCTGGAAATTCACCAGCATGTCCTTCTGCCGCCACTGCAACTTCACCTTTTCATCGGCCCCCTCCATGTATGGAACAAGGACGAAGTCCTCGAAATAGGGCGCGGCCAGACGGATCGTTTCGACAATCTTTTCGTAGGATTCCAGACTCCATTCGGGGGGGATGTTGGGCAAATGGCCCTCCTTCAATGCCAGCAGAAACGCCGCAAGGTTGCTCCCATCGAAATGGAAACCGTCAATGGCCGCCGTCAGGGAAGGCTGCCGTACCCCCGCGAATTTCGATGTGTCGTGGAATTGGTAGATTTGCCAGGACGAGATGGCATCGCGGATGTAGGCAAATCGCGTTGTCACGTTGTCCTTGGCTGCTTCCGCGCATTTTCCGGGCAGCACGGATTCTTTTCCGCCTTCCTCGTCCCACCAGTGGAAACAGGTAGATTTGTCATAACCGAACCATTCCCTGCCGATGCAATACGCCCCGTCGGCCGTGGGCACCAAAGAAAAACGATAGGCGTTGGCCCGGTTGTTGAACCATGCCTCCGCCTTGATTTCCCTCGTCCGCTGCATTCCCGCGAAAAGGAAACCCGATATTCCCCCCTTGTCTTCCAAAAACCGCTCCAACGAGGGTTTGTAATCCCCGAACTCGGCGATGCGGAAACCCATCATCGCCCGCAGCATCTTGAAAAACTCGATCAAGTTGCTCTTCCCCGCCCCGTTGGCCCCGATAAGTACATTGACGGGGCGAAGTTCGAAATTCTCGAGGCTTTCAATGGACTTGAATCCCTTGATGGTCAGTTTCTCAAGCATGGCGGCCCTTCTCCTGAAGTGTCGGGAACATCGGGAAATCGCTGGACAAATCAAGACGTTTCATGGTTGTTCCTCCCCTTTGAACGGCCCCAATTGCCGGAATTCAAGGTCGGTGACGGTGTGGGCGTCATGGAGCATCTCCGCCTTGACCAACTTGTCCAAGCCCCACAGCACGGCTTTGGGACCGTATGCATCCTGGGCCAAAGCCTTGCCCAGCATCGTCGAATAGTCCCGATGGGGAAAAACCACGACGAAAATGGATTTCGACATCAGTTCGCGCAGTGTCATGCATTGGGAGCAAGTCATGTTGGCAAGCAAGAGACTCCCGAACACCTTGCCGTGGATTTCCTGTCCTTCGATGTTGTTCGCTGGCTGGTTTTTGAACTCCACGAACCAATGGAAGCCGTCCTTGTCGACCACGAGGGTGTCGCTCGATGGCAAAGTTTGCCACGTGTACTTCTTCAGGGGGCCTCTCGCAAACCCATCCAAATCCGGGGCACCCATCTGCGGCAAACGGGAGGGGAACTCCTTGTCGCGCACATTGTCCGTTGATTCCGCCAGCTTGGCTAATGTCTTTTGGCGACCTTCGGCGAACAGGATTTCTTGGGAAAACGGATAGGGCATGGTAATGTCCTACATGAGTTCCGCGTAGGGTTCATAAAGCGATTGGTATATCTTGTTCAAGTCTCCCCGGCAATCGTCGAAAACACATCCCCCCGTTTGCGGTTCGAGACGCGAGTGGTAAAACGTCGTCTTGTCGGCAATTTCCCCTTTGCGGGAATAGATGTCCAGTGCCTTCAGGAAATAGGGACTGTGGGTGGTCACCAAAACGGTCAGCTCGTATGTCTGCTGCAACCGCACGATGCACTGCGCATAGGCCAGTTGCCATGCAGGATGGAGGTGGACTTCCGGCTCGTCGAGAATCAGCACGTCCTGTCTGGACAACGCCCCTCTCAATACCATCATCCGGAGCAAGGCAAGGGATTTCATCCCCATCGACAGGTTTTCGACCCTGGTCACCTCGGCATTGCCCCCCTCGCGTATTCCGAACGCCCCATCGGAGTCTCGGATGAACTCCCCGCCAATCGCCCTGTCAATCCCCTCCAGGATATGCCGCATGTCCTCCCTCCGCCCGGCTTCCTCAATCAAGGACGTCCCCCCCCATCCCGACACCAGTTCGCAGGCAAGTTCGTAGACATCCTTGTCCAGGACGTTGGTATATTTGCGTTCCCGTTCCAAATCCCGGACATTGAGCAGGCCAATCACGTCGGGGGTGCTGATGAAACGGGCCGTGGCGAAAAGTTTGCTTTTCCACGACCATTCCGGTCGTTGGTCCCGAAACAAGGTGATTTCATTCCGTTCACCCTTGATTTCCAAGCATAGCTTTGAGGATTTCTGTTGAAGCCCCAATGGATGGTATTGTCTATGGAACACACACTCCAAAACTCGCAGGAAGATGTTCCAGGCCACTTGGTCGGCAGGCATTTTGCGTGCACGGTCGACCTGTTTCTCGATTTTGGAAATCAAAGCATCCAGCATCTTGGAAGGCAAGGGTACCGCTGTGTCCCCAGCGCCGGAGTCCGTTACAAGGAAATCACCCAGGTGGTGTTGGTTCCAAGACTCCAAGAGAGTTTCACGAACGGTACGGGTGCCTGCAAGAATCTCCTCGCCGGTCTTGGAGGGGAAATCCCACAAAAAACCCGTCTCAAAAGCTTCCTGTATCGTCTTCAAACGCTCATTGCGTACGCGCCGGTCGATGTTCGACTGCCCGCGGAAAAGGGCATACAGGATCTTCCCCACCGTACTCTTTCCCGTGTTGTTGTCCCCGGCAATCACGGTCAATCCGTCCAAAACGATGTCGGCGCGGGGAATCTTCGCGAAATTTTCGATGTGCAATTTCATCTTCCGGGTTCCTTCTCGATATTGCAGACCATCCGGGGTTGCACCATCTTCGTCAAGAGAAAAGAACAGCGAAATTTCTCCCATTGCGGGGACAGGCTGGAAATGGACACGCCCCTCCTTCCGCCCCGACCGCCCGCATGAACTGAATTGCCTCGAGGAAGTTTCATCGTTTTGACTCTAGCACGCATGCTTTCCTGTCGGAAGAAGATTTCGCAGGGAAATGCCCGCAAAGACACCCTCATTGACCTTGTTGCCCCCGCACAACCACCTGCCAGCACACAGGGTTCCCCCATATGTTCACCTCCCGCCCACCCTCGCCAGCACCATGTCCCCAAAATTCCTAGGCTTCCCGGCAAGCAATTTGGGCCGCCGCACGGCGGCAAAACCGTTCCGGCGGCACCATGCGTCGATTTCGTCAACCGTGTGCCCCGCGATTTCATGGTACTCCATGAGGACCAAATCAATCCGCCTGGCCATGCCGCTCGTTTCCCAATCTTTCAGGATGGCGTATTCCCCGCCCTCGCAATCCATTTTGACGACGCAAGGCCACCCGGAATGGGCATCCAGAACGGGCCCCATCGCTTCGGATGCCCGGACCACCTCCACCCGTTGCGTCCGTCCCTCTCCCACGAAATCCCCGAACTGCCCGCTACAAGCGGCATCGTTCACGTCCAGAGTCCACTCCTCCGTTCCGTCGTGGTCCGAAAGCGCCAGGCATTGGAACTGGACCCTGTCGCGGAACTGGGGATTGCGGGCCAGATTGCCCATTGCCCGCGCATGGGTTGCCGGGAACGCCTCGAATCCGTAAATGCGCGCCCCAGGATGCAACGTGGCGAACCCCAAAGAAACAAATCCCACATTGGCCCCGATGTCGAACACCAGCGTCTCCCGGCCGAAATCAGTCCACCGATACGCCTGTTCCACGACCAATTCCCAGAAAATCAACAGGGTGTCCGGTTCCAGGCCGAACTTCGTCCCCTTCCAATCGCCAATCAGCCTCTCTCCATCCATTGCGAAGGTCACCCCATTCGCCGCCAATTCACACATCATTGCATAATTCCGGTTCCGGCCCAAAACCCATTTTGCAATGTTTTCCGGCAAATCCAAGCCCATCTTCAACAACTGAACGCCCCCCCCTCTCGCGACACGGAACTGCCTCACATCATCAAACCAGCCCCCCAACCGCTCCGCCCATTCCATGCTCCCGATGATGGCCGCATCCTTCGCCAAGCGACGCCTGCGCTGGATGGCTCTAAGCCACGCAGCCAGCTTCGTTTTTAATGGAAGAAATATCATGTTCATAGAATATCCTCGTGTTTTACATGATAAGGCATTGTACTCCCCGGAAAGGCGGTAGCCTTCCACAAGTTTCCGGAGATATCCCTGCATCACGGTGTCTTTTCCGCAGGCCTTGGCCCACACCATGGCGGAGGAAAGAATGAGTTCGGAAAAATTGAAGTAGTGAATGCCACATTTTTCGCGCTTGTAATAACGCCAAAGCGCGATGCTTTTTCCGTATAGCTCGTTAATCTCCACAATATTTTGACCAAGTAAGTTTGAATCGAAAAAACAGGCATTTGTCCAAAGGAGCTCACAACATCCACTATGTGATTGTTCTGGAACTCTACGGCAAAACTTGCGCTGGTTTTCTGGTGACAACATGCGAAAGACTTCTTCGCCGAATATGATTCGGGGCCCTTTGATTTTGCGTTCCTCAAGTTTTACCGCATCCGCAACTCCTTGTCCGGCCAGAATTGTTGCAGATTGAGCTTCTCCCTTGACCCTGGATGGCATTGTGATGGACTCCACATCTCCATAGGACAGCCCTCCTCGAAAAAGCACGGGATAATTCAGGCATTTTTCTCGTGCAATCGTTGGATGTCCATCTGTATCCCAGCCAAGTATGTTTTTCTTTTCTTCAAGAGGATTGTCTCGCCTCTCCAGCTGCATTTGGATTGGATCAAACGAACCTGAATTGAACGTGAAGGCTCCACGCAAAAAGTTTGCAAGCTGGAGAATAAAGACATTTGGATCTTTAGATGACGCAATAACTATGGAATCCGAACAGGGCAGCAAAAAATCAAAAGTATCAATGCCATGTGCATCCGCAAGATCCTGAAGATGTTTATCTGCATAACCAAAGCCAAGATCTTGAGTTTTTGTCACCAATATTTCTGCGTAATGACAAAGCGACAGGAGTGCATCGGTGGGACTTTCGGAAAGGTGGTCGCGGAATCCGAGCAAATCAAGATAAGCGACAAGCATTTTCATGTTTCTCTCACCTTCATGAACGTTGCGTTTACCGTATTGCGCCTCTGACAGGACATGAAGAACCGATGTTCCACCACGATGGAAGACATGCCGGGGAAAGGGAGACAGCTGAAACCATATTCGTATTTCAACATAAATATATTGAGATATATTGCTTAATCACAATTAATCTAGTTTACTTTTGTTGTACGTTGTCCTTTTTACTTTTATCCAAGAAGTTGTATTTCTCACGGTCTTGGTTAACACCACCGAAACGCCTAACATAAAGTTCATGAATGAGATATCCCCACCATCGGTTGAGTCTGCCGCGAGAGCCCTTAAAACCCAAACATGGAATCAAACCCCGACGCATCCAAACCATGTAGCGGTGATAGGCTTGAATATTTTGTTCATTGATTTTTGTGTTGTTTGAAAATGCCACGTAATGCAGATACATTCTAGACATTTTCGAAGACAAAGCAGAGAAATGCCATCCCTTTTTAATCAAGGAAGCCTGCAAATAGCCGGCACAGTCATATACCTGCAACCCATGTGGCCCAATGTGCTGATACAAGTAGTGCGAAACGTCGCTTTGTAGGCATTCCTTGCGGTACATGCAAAACCATGTATGCCACCGTTGGTGCAGAAAGTGTGTTGTTTCCCAATAAGGATTATAAAACTTTTCATTATCTGGAGAATAATCTGTAGATACGCCGGCCAAAGAGCTGTCCTCCAGAAGCATCTTGTGTGCAAGTTCGACAAACTCTGGGGAAAGAATTTCGAAGTCAGAGTCAACCGTTGCAACAAATGGACTTGGAATTTGTGGAAGTTCCCTAGTCCAAATCGTTCCGCAGAGCTCATAATTCCCATACAACTGACGCTGAATGCCTTCCGGTGTGGTAATATGATTTCCAACAATGGGATAAGAGTCCGTTAAATATGCATCATTGTCCACAAGATGAACATAGTCCAGGCGCTTCCATGCATTGTAAAAGTGTTTTTTCGTTTTTACTGACAAATTGTTTCCATACACAATCAATTCAAACGAAAAATGGCATTTTTTCAGACGCTTGTAGCTACGGATACAAAAATCGGCTATAGGGACGGAGGGTTCTGTTACAATCATGAAAAAAGAAATGTCAGAAATCTTTGCCATTTGCCGCGTCCTTTGTATCTTTTTCAGCCTTGGATTATAGAGGATCTACAGTCCACCACTTTCAGTCCTTGAAAGGCATCCCTTCGTCTAGATGTTGCATTCCACAAGACACCAATGGACTTGAATCCGTTTCAAACCAATGGTCCACCAATATGCTACACATGTTTGCTGCCGGTCTGTGGCCAGTCCCATAATAATCCCCGGCCCCGACTGTGACAATCGCCGCATCCCGCACTTGATCCAAAATGGTGCCATGTAAATCATAAAGTTTGTAGTGAATTGTATATTCCCCCGCCATCAATGGACATTTTGCCATATGGCATCGGATAATACCTTTTGGATACGCTAAAGTAATCGACTGCTTGATAGTAAAACTGTTTAAATGCATGCACCATTCACCCCGTGAATTGACCCAAGAAATTTCCAAATCCACGGCAGTTGGAACAGTTTTTGTGGTATATTCAAATTCCAAGTGTAATGGTTCACCACTTTGTAGTTCGCCCCGCCCCAGATTATTGCCTGAATATGCATGCAACGAGGTAATTACAACTTCCCCTGATCCTTTGTGGTTGGCGTTCGATTCAACACCAAATGCACCTTGTCGATTGTAAACATCACTCTGATATCTGCCAACAATTTCGGGGGCAAGCCCCTGGGCCAATATCTGACCATGCCGCAACCATAATGCTTTTTGACATAACGAAACAATGGATGGCATATTGTGGCTGACGAACAGCACCGTTCGCCCTTCTTTGGCCACGGAGCCCATCTTGCCGAGGCATTTCTTCTGGAAGGCGGCGTCGCCGACGGCGAGGACTTCGTCGACCACGAGGATTTCGGGGTCGAGGTGGGCGGCGACGGCGAAGGCGAGACGGACGTACATGCCGGAGGAGTAGCGCTTGACGGGGGTGTCGATGAACTTCTCGATTTCGGAAAACGCAACGATTTCGTCGAACTTCTTCCGCACTTCCGCCTTGGTCATGCCGAGGATGGCGCCGTTGAGGAAGATGTTTTCCCTCCCGGTCAGCTCCGGATGAAACCCGGTCCCGACCTCCAGCAGGCTCGCCACCCTCCCGCGGACCTTGATCTGCCCGCTGGTCGGCGCCGTCACGCGGGAGAGGATCTTCAGCAACGTGCTCTTCCCCGCCCCGTTCGCCCCGATGATTCCCCAGACGCTCCCCTGCTCCACGTCGAAACTCACGTCCCGCAACGCCCACAGCGTATCCCCCTCGATGGCCTCCTTGCTGCCGATGATCCGGTTGGGGTCCTCCTTCCCCCTCACCCGTGCCCACCAGCTCTGCAGGTCTTCGCGGAGGGTCCCGTGCCCGATGACCCCGAGCCGGTACGCCTTGGATACGTTCTGGATGGAAATGGCGGTGGTCATGAATTCAGACGGTGTCCATGAAAGTCCGTTCCACGCGGTTGAAGACCGCCAGGCCGATCAGCAGCAACACCAGCGTGAAGCCGGCCGAATAGCCCAGGGCCGCCCAGGAGAAGGAGCCGGTGGAGAAGAAGCCGTGGCGGAAGGTTTCCACGACCGCGCTGGCGGGGTTGGCGAGGACGATCCAGCGGTACTTCGCGGGGGCGCAGGAGAGGGGGTAGATGACCGGGGTGGCATACATCCAGAGCTGGACGCCGAAGCCGACCAGGACCTGGAGGTCGCGGTATTTCGTGGTCATCGAGGAAATCAGGATGCCGAATCCCAGTCCGAGGCCGGCCATGATGGCCAGCAGGACGGGGAGGAGGGCCAGGGTCCAGTTGGG
>JAEEGL016993424.1_pt1 | contig 30648 bp, 29 predicted proteins | sample 9134231 | NCBI WGS metagenome assembly JAEEGL01 (sample SAMN16246548, study PRJNA631951) | gut metagenome | biome: gut microbiome; feature: rumen; material: fiber-attached | host: Bos | place: Iran: Karaj | collected 2018-10 | reverse complement strand
ATAAGAGAATCTCATAGAGTGACATTGGTAAAAGATGAACATACAGAGTCAGTAACATGAGATGGAGTTCGAGAATGTGGAAGTGAGGTGCCAATAAATGCTACACCAGAGCCATGATACCATTTTGTAAGATGGGATAGGGAAGAAACTAGAAGAAGTGAGGAAAATGAGGATGATGAAATATTAAAATAATATTTTAAAAAAATAATTAATTATAAAATTTTTTATTAAAAAAAGGGAGCACTAGAAACTGTGCTCCCAAGAATCCCGGAATATTGATTGTCATCCGGGGGATGTGGCGCGATAGGGCCACGTGTGGCATGATAACCACGTGTGGCGCAATGGGCCACGGTTTGTGGTTCGATGACCACGATTTGTGGTATGATAACCACGGGAGTTGTGACTTGATAGGCCGTTGTTTGTGGTTCGATGACCACTTTTTTTGGTCCTAAGGTTTGTTTTTTTTGAAGACAACCTACTAACATCAGAATAGTTTGAGTTTTGGGACCTGTCCTAGAACACCTAGGATGAATGGCGCATAGTCACGATGGAGGAGGTCGTGAATTGTAGTCGTGGTTGCTATTAGTCGCTTTTATGCGTAATTGCTAGATCTACAATTTTTTTTGGGAAGAACTTTGAACCTTCACTCCTTTTTTTCTCCTTCAGAGATTTTTTTCATTTTTTCTCTTACTTTTTTTGGAGACGTGGTTTGAATATAGTAAAATGAAAATAAAAATCAAGAGAAAATTAACAAAATTTAAATTAAGGATTTGTTTAGTTCTTAACTGGGCTTATCTCTGATTGATTAAAATAATTTTTATTTAATTTAAAATTAAATGATAAAAAATTTTTTATAATAGAAGATTTTTTAGTGATGATTTTTGATTGAAAAATAAAGAGTACTTTATTATACTTATATTTGTTTATATTATTATGTTATAATGTTATATTTTGTACCAACACCGATATGAAATAAAGAAGATATAACTTTAAGAGCACTTAGACTTTTAAAGGAAATAAATATATTGATATGCGAGGATACGAGAACGGCAAAGAAATTATTATCAATGTATGATATTTCTGTGATTTGAAAAGAATTTTTTTCGGTTACAAGTTTTACATCAAAGTGAAAGTTAGAGTTTTATGCTAAATTGTTAAAGGAAAATGATGCTGTGGTTGTTTCTGAAGCTTGAACGCCATGATTATCTGATCCGTGAAAGTCTTTAATTCAATTATGTAATGATAATCAAATTAAATTTTCTGTTCTTCCTGGTGCAAATGCATTGATTCCATCAATAGTGGCAGCATGATTTGATACTACGGAATTTACATTTATAGGATTTTTACCTCAAAAAAAGTGAAGACAGACTACAATAAAAAGAGCGATAGAAAGTGAAATTCCAACATTTTTCTATGAATCAGTTCACAGGATGCCAAAGTTATTAGAAGAATTGAAAAGTTCAAATTTTCAGTGAAAGATATTTATAGCTCGTGAAATTAGTAAGGTTTTTGAACAATTTTTTACGTGAAGTTTAGAGGAATGTGAAGAGTTTATTAAATCGTGAAAGATGGTTATAAAGTGAGAATTTGTTGTTGGGTTAAACCATTAAAATGAATAATTAATAATAATTATATTGACTTTTAGTATAAATACATTATATATGGCGTATTTATTTTGTTATTTTTCATCAAATGAAAAAAGCATTATGAGTTTTGGCGGTTGTAACGCTATTAGGTTGTGCTGATACAAACCCACCACAAAAATGAGTAGAATCAAAGAAAGAAAAAGTAGAATCAGTAGATATTTCAAAATTTAAATCAGATAGCATTAAACAGGATATTTCTGAAATTCTGTCTAATGATAATCAAGAATCACAGCATTCAGAACAGAATTTATTGGAACCAAAGCAAGATTTATGGTGAGTAGAAAATCCTCATCAGCAACGTATTAGAGATATGATTTCTCAAATTAGGGAGCCTATCATTCTTTGAGATTTAAAACAGCCAAACGTTGCAATTACGATTGATGATGGATATGGGGTAAAAAGTATAGAGTATATGTTAGATTTATTTGAAAAAAACGATGTTAAGGCAACATTTTTTGTTATAGGAGATTGTTTAAAGATTCATTCTAATCTTTGGAGAAAAGCGGTTCAGCAATGACATGAAATATGTAATCATACAGCGACACATAGTAAATATTTTAAAACATGAGATGAGCCTGAGCGTTTTGAAAGAGAGCTTTTATGATGGGAAAAGGTTGCTAAGGAAGTTTTGTGAGAAGATTATTTGATTAAAATGAAGAAAAATCATCCATTTTTCCGTTTTCCAGGAATGTATTGAATTAGAGAAAAAGATTATTTGGATATTTTAAAGAAGCATGGATATATTCCTATTGGATGGCGACATACAAAAAATCCAGAAGATGGGGTTGTAAATAATGGAGATATTTTCCTTTGGCATTTCAAGGATCAAGATACAACCAATGTTAGAAAAAGTTTAGAATTGATATTAAAAAATGGTAAACATGTAAAACCAGTTTCTGATATTATTACATCTGATGGTTATAATGAGCCTATCGATTGGACTAATTATATGAGAGAGAAAAAAAAGAATAAAGCTAACAAATCTGGATAATTTTTATGAATTTTGAAAGCTAAATAAAAACTAATATTCTTTAGATTTCTCTTGTTTTTATTATTAAAAACTATAAGTTGAATATTAGTTTATATTTTTTTGGTATAAAATATGACATTATTAGAACAGATTACAGAAGATTATAAACAGGCTATGAAGGATCACGAAGATGTGAAAAAGTTGGCTTTGAACTATTTATTAGCTCAAATTAAGAATAAAAAAATTGAATTACGTGCGGATCCTACAGATGATGATGTAATCGCAGTTATTAAAAAGGAAATTAAGTCTTTGAATGAAACTTTATTGTTTTTAGAGAAGGCGAATAAATCTGACGAAATAGCGATTGAAACTCAGAAAAGAGAAATTTTGCAATCATATTTACCTGCGATGTTATCTAGAGAGCAAACTGAGAGTTTAATAGATGAAACTGTAGCAAAATTATGAATTACTGATTTGAAAACACAGAGATGATTACTTATGAAAGAATTGATGGCAAATCATAAAAGCGAATTAGATTGAGCTGTTGTAAATGATATTATTAATTCAAGACTTTAATTTGAAATTGCTCAGATTTTTTATTTCTTGTAAAAATTTATTAATATATGACAACTGAAAAACCATTGTCAGAAAAACAAACTATGAAAAAAAAGCTTATTCATGATTTAATCGAATTAGTTATATGACTTGTACTTTTGTGTATGTGTTATGGATATCTTCAATCACATCCTGCTGAGAAAGTTAGTTTTTTTTCATGATATAAAGTAATATACCAACAAACTGAGATATTTTTCCAGAATTTATTCGGTAAAAATTGAGAATGGCTTAGACAAAAATATAGTCTTGAATCATATTATCAGGCAATGATTACATTGTCGGAGGAAAAACCTTGTATAGATCCGGATGTAGTTAAAGATTTACATGAGACATATGAGGCATTACAGAATGAGCCTAAAAATACGCTAGAGCATAAATTGCAACATTATATAGATAAACAGTATCAGTTTGATTGAGAATTAAGGAAGGATTGTCCGGTTGAAATTGAAGAAATAGAACCTTCAGAAGTGGCGGAAGAAGTTTCACCAGATACGCAGAATATGTAAATTTTTGGATTAATAAAAAAACGGAAGATTAGGGATTCGAACCCTAGATTCGTGTGAACGAATACACGTGTTCGAGACGTGCGCCTTAAACCGCTCGGCCAATCTTCCTTTTTTGTATATGGAATATATGAATTTTATATGAATTTTCAAATTTCATTTAAAAATCTCCTCAATTTGAGGAGATTTTAAGTATTTATGTATTAAATTATGCTGGATTTGTAGGTTGTTGGATATCTCCAGGTTGAACCTCAGTAGGTTGTTGTACCTGAGGAACAGGTTGTACTACTTCAGAAGCAGGTTGCGCTACTTCGGGAGCAGGCTGTGCTACTTCAGGAGTGGCTGGTTGTTGAACCTGTGGAGTTGCTTGTTGAGCTTGTGTATTTGTCTCTAATGGTGCGTTGATTTCATCCATTACCTTTTTTGCATCTTTGCTAGAGAATCAAGATTTGAAATTATCCCATAATCATGAGAAAAATCATTTAGCCTTTTTTCATGTTTCATCGATAGTTTCTTTTGCTTTTGCTCATAAATCTTGAACTCATTGTGAAACTTTATCTTGAAAATCTGCAACTCATTGAGCGGCTTGTCCTGGCAATACAGCTCATGCTATATTATTAACAGAATCTTTTACAACATTTGTTGCTGATGTAGCTACGTTAGATACAGCTCAAACAGCTCAATTTACTACAGATGTTCATGTTTCCATAACGTTAGTTGCAGCATTTCATACTACATTTGTAGCTGTTGTAACTGTTCATTGAACGACAGCTTTTCATGATTGCAAAACTCATTCTCCAGATGTTGCTCATGAGATGATATTTCAAAATCATTCTTTAATATCTTGTCACATATTTTTGATTCATTCAATAGTGTTTTGAGAAGTTTCTTTTAGCATATCTCATCATTCTTCGAGAGTATCTTTTACAGATTCTACTCATTGAGATGCGGCAGATTTTATTCAATCTACTCATGCTTGTCAAACTCATTTAACTTTTTCTACTCCTGTATTAAAAGCATCAGTGACAGCCTCTTTACCCTCTTCGATTACTGATTTTTCTTGAACTTCAGGGTTTACTTGAGTTCAATCAGTTTGAGGATCTGTAACTGGTGTTGTAGTTACTGGATCTGTATTTTGTACTTGATCTCCAGAAACTTGTACATTTTGTTCATCTTGTGTTTGTGTCATAATTTTTGTGTTTAAATAAATAAACCTAGCTAAATTATAAGTATTTTTTTTTGTAATGCAAATTTTTGAAGACTTTTTTGTTGTTTTTTGCTTGTATAAAATTATTGAAAAAATAGATTAAAATCAGATTTATAATTGTTGTTATGATGCAAGAAATAGTTTATGAATGAAAAGGATGAGATAGAATAGATTCACGATTGAGTTGACAATTTTCATATTCCAGAAATTTTTTTCATCATATTATTGAAAGAGGAGGGATCCAGGTAAATGAGAAAGTGGTTAAAAAATCATATAAACTTAAAAATGGTGATAAAATTCAGATTGACGAATTAGAACGTTATTTATCGCCTATTATTTTAGATGAAGCAGAAAAAATAGATATTCCAGTAGTTCGTGAGGAAGAAGATTACATAATTTTAAATAAACCGAAATGAGTGTTATCACATCCAAATAGTATTTGGGATGCGAAAAAACCGTCGGTAGTTGCGTTTCTTTACCAACATTATAAGGATTTACCTAGTTATGGGAATTTTATTAGAGCGTGATTAGTTCATAGGTTGGATAAAGATACGGATGGGTTAATGATTGTAGCGAAGACGGAGAAATGACTTCAGCATTTTAAGTCGTTATTTCAAGAAAAATCTGAATCCTCTAGTTTAGAGGAAAAGGAAAGGACACCATTGCAAAAATATTATCGTGCAATATGTGAAGTTACTCCAAAATGAGCAGAATTTTTAAAGGAAGTTAAAAAAAATTGATTACCATATTATATAGAGGAAATGGTTGTGGCTAAGGTTCCGAATTGTACACCTAAGATGTGAATAACTAAAATATTAGATGTTGAAGAGTTAGAAAATTGATTAGTAAAGATGCAATTACAGATACTTACGTGAAGAACACATCAGATTAGATATCATTTATCTAGTCATGGATTGCCAATTCAATGAGACTATTTATATGGGAAGGAGAATGAAAATATTCCGATGCAACTTACAGCTTGGAAATTAGAATATCAGGATTTGGATGGTAAACAAAGGAGTGTTGAAATATAACTTGACTTATTTTATAAGTTTCATATAATCATATTCAGGTTTATATCTGATATAGTTTTATGAATGGTTTAAAGATAGGTTTATTTATTTTTGTGTCATTCTTGTGTTTTTGCTGAGGTTTTTCGTTTGCAGGAAATTGATTTGTGTGGAGTTTGCTTTGAACTCAATTGGAAATTTGATTAAATCAGCGTTCGAATGTTTGAGAATTTAGAGATTGAAAAGCCTGAAATTCATTAGCTTTACAACAAGAAATTTCATCTCGTTGACAATTTGACTTAATATCAGAGTTAGATAATGCTAAAACAGAGGAGGAAAGATTAAGAATAATAGATCAGTATATTGTGTCGTTAAATAATACTTTATCTAATTGAAAGGAGTTGGGAGATTATGAACAATCGCAGGTTGATTATTATAACAATGCTGCTAAGGAATGTGAGGCTCCAATAAAATGAAAAAATTCTGAATTTTCTAATGCTGTAAAAAGTAATAATTATGAAAAAGCTGAATCTATTTCAAATGAGATAGCAGAACTTCGTGCGTGTGTAGCAAAAAATCAGGTTTATGCAAAAGCTCATGCGTCGTATGCATCTTCGTCTAAATCATTAAATACTATTCAGAAGAGAGCTGAATACCTATCTAAAAATAGGGAAAAAATAGCAAAGTATTATGAGATATTAAAACCAGATTTATTAGAAGAATTATATGATATTTCTAAAACGGTGGAAAAATTCTAGTAATTAATTTGGTTTGATTTTTATGGAGATTATAATATAGTCGAATTGGTGAAATTTTTTATGTTGAAAAAGTTAGATAGACTATGGTCTTTTTGATAATATTCTTTATGTTTACGTTGTTTTCAACGTTTTTCTATTTGATTGGATTATGGTATTTGGCATTGTTGCCTTTGGCAGTGGTTGTTTTTATGTTATCGCATGGAATTAAAAATATTTTTACGTGAATAAAATTGGAGATTTTATGGGAAAAATGGAGCCTGATTGTAATATGGTTAATTACGATGATTTGACTTTCATGAATTCTATTCTTCATATGAATTAAAGAAATTTCAGTGTATATGTCGCTGCTTATTCTTAATATATTATTGGTGTTTGGTTCGCATATACTTGATTATGAAGATGGAAAGATCATATTTGAAATATGAGCTTGGCTTGTGGTAGTGGTGATTCTTTGAACTGTGTTATTTTCTTCATGATTCTTTGCGTTTTTTGACGCAGTGCTTTTGATGGCAAGTTTGATGCTTTGAGTTTATGCGTTTTTACAATTTGTTATATGAATATTTTATCCAACTGATGAAAAGTGGCTTTATGAGATTGTGATATTGTGAGCTATTGTGATTTGATGAACTATAATTAATCAATTTTATCCAGCTGAATGGATTTTTGGATTATCATTCTTTTTGTTAGCATTGATATATTGTGGAATATATATGGTACAACAATGGGAAATGCCAGCAAAACAAACTGCGAGAATTTCTCTTCGTAGAATTTTGGCAGGAGAGAGAATATTTAAAAAATTGAATGTGCCACAACGAAAAATAGTACTTTATGAACGGTTGGAAAAGAGCCCAAAACGATTTGAGCGTATTTTTGAATTTTTTAATATTGGGTTGTTGATTTTCCTTCTTTTATTCTTTTTTTGGTGAATATTTACATCATCAGAGGTGTCTTTATGACTTGGATATTGGTTAGGAATCGCATTATTTTTGATAAATACATTTTTGTTAAAAAGAATCTGATATGCGACAGATGTATCTAGATTTGCTTTAGCATTAATAGCGAATTTTGTGCTTTATTCAGTATTATTGATAAGTGGATCGAGTATCGAATCAGTTTTACCGTTCTTAATTGTGTGGTGATTCTTATGTCAATTGGCATTGTTTTTTGTAGATCGCGTGAATTTGACGCTATTTTCGGATAAAGATTTTGTATATTGGATGGTGGTAACGTTTATTGCATTTGTATGTAATATAATATTATTGTGTCGCGTGGATCTACCATGACAATTTTTATTCTCAGTGATATTTGTATATGTAGGAGCAGAATTAGCTTTGGTATATTACATTTTCAGATTTTTACATGAAAGAAGAGAAAGAATAGCTAATGCTGAAATGGAAGAGAAAAAAATAATTAAGGAATTAGCTAGTAGTGATATTGAAAATTAATATGTTTAATATCTTTTTTAATCGATATTTATAGTTTCTACCTTTGTTCATAAATAAGTTCTACTGTCATTTTCTTTTAGTCTATCTCGGTTAATTTTCTTTAAATCCAGTATGTCAGTTTTTATTATTTCGTGATTAAATACGGTACTATTATAGGTATTTCTTGCTTGTCTTAAAAAGTATCATTGTGTAGATGATTTGTTGATATAAATCAAAAAAACTAACAGACAGAATAATATAGCAAACACAAACATTAAAATCTCAACTAGAGTAACAAACTCTTTTTTAACTCTATATTTATTCAACCAGCTTTGATATACTTGATGGAATTTTCATTCACGGAAAAGGACTAACTTTTTCATTAAACTATAATATTATAAATTGAATTTTTATTTTATCGCATAAATTACAGATACATCTAGCATAAGTTTCATTTCTCATAATTCAATAGCTCATCATACTTCTTCCATTTCTACAGCATCGTTATCGTAAGCCATTTTTGCCATAGCAACATTTGAAGTGCTAACAGCATAGTCATAACTTCTATTTTCAATGATAGAAATAGGATCTCAAAGTTTTACGTTTCCATATTCAGCTAAATCAGAGGCTTTTTGATAGGCTTTTTCCATAGCTAATTTTCTAGCTTCTTTATAGAAAGGTGCTTTGTCTTCAATATCATAACTGATATTATTTACAAGTACACCACCAATTTCGGAGATTTGCGCAACAATTTGAGAACCAATTCATTCGTTTTCTACATTAGCTTTTTTGATTTTTACTTCTAGAGAATGACTAGCTGTATATCATAAAGAAACTCTTCCAGAATCTCTCCAATCATATTGTTCATATACATTTACATTAGTAGTTTTGATATCAGCTGAATCAACATTATATTGCTTAATAATTTCTTTTACTTTATCTATTTTTTCGTTTGCATTTTTTTGAGCTTCTTTCGTAGTTGGAGCAGTTTCTTCTACACGGAAAGAAAGAATGAGAGTATCTGGAGTTACATAAACTTCTCCATCTCACTGAACAGAGATTGAGTGTTCAGCTTTGTTAAAGTTTTTGCTGAAATAGTAACAAGATCCGAAGATTGTTAGACAGATAACGATAATTGCGATGATTTTTTTCATAATTATTAGATTATAAAATAAAAGTTTAATCTAATATTATTAACGAATTGATTTTTGGTTTTGTGGTAAGATTTTTAATATTCAATTTTATCATTTTTCTCTTCCCATTCATTGAAGACTTTTATGGCATCATCATTATGCATTCTTTCAATAGGTAAACTTCTATCATTCAGTTTTTTTTCTAATTCTTCATAGATAAAACTATCATCAAATCAGATTTTTGCTGCATCTCTTATTGTATTTGCAAAGTAGACTGCTTTTGGTCTGGCTCGATATATAGCGGCCATACACATAGGACAAGGTTCAGAACTTGTGTAAATTATACAATCATCAAGCTGAAAAGTTCCCAAATTTTTACAAGCATCTCTGATTGCAACTATTTCTGCGTGAGCAGTAGGATCATTTTCAGAGGTGACGTGGTTAGCTCATTGTCATATAATTTTTCAGTCTTTTACAACAACGGCTCAGAATGGTCATCCTTTCCCAGCTCTCATATTTTCTAGTGAAAGTTCTACAGCTTTTTGCATAAAATCATCGTGGTTCATGTTTTTTTTGGTGGTTAAATATAAGCTATATATGGTGATTTTCACTGTAATTTCAAGGAATTTAGTTCTTGATTATTGGTGGATTATAATTAGTTTATGTGTGTTTATATTATAAAATTTCTTATGAATATATTTGAAATTATTTGAATTATTGCATGATTATCTACGGCACTTCCTTCAATTCCACAAATTTTTCGTACATTAAAAAGTAAGAATGTGAAGTGATTGTCTCCGTTGATGTTTTGGATATGGGCAATATGATGAGTATGTTGGATTATTTATGGTTGGTATTTAGGTTCTTGGCAAATGGAATTTTTTAATGCAATAACTGCGGTTTGATCAGTGATAATGTTGATTTTAATATGAAAATATTCTAAGAAAAAAAAATAATTATTTTATTTTTTCGATAATTCTCAACTTGGCGCTTCTGGCAGCTTTGTTAATTTCTACTTCTTTATAATTTGGTTGGATAACTTTTTTATTTACTAATTTAAAACTATCGCTTTCTTCTAGTGCTTTGAAGGCGAGTTTTGTCATTCTATCTTCAATACTATGATATGTCATAATTGCACATCTTCATCAAATATTTAGACATTCTCAAAAATCTTTTAGAAAAGTTTCAAGTTGATCTAATTCGTGATTGGTTTGAATTCTGATTGCTTGAAAAATTACAGCGATTCTTTTATCTCAAAATCAAAGTTCGTGTAGCGTGGTAGTCAAGTCATTAGTGGTTTCTATTGGAGTTTTTTTTCTATTTTCTATGATTCATTTGACTACATATTCTGCATTTCTAGGAGTGAAATCTCCATATTTTACTAGCATTTCTTCTAGTTCTTCTTTGTTTCATTTATTGATTAAATGAGAAGCTGGTTCTCATTTAGAAGTATCAAATCTCATGTCAAGTGGAGCGTCAGATTTTATACTAAAACCTCTGCTTCAATCTTTAAAATGTTCTAAATTAACTCATAAGTCTAAAAGCATAAAGTTAAAAAGTCATTCTTTTTGTGAGATTTCTTTAATATTTGCATAAGAAGAATGATAGAAGGTAATTTGATCTATCCGTTTCGATACAAATTCTTTTCATTTATTCATTACTTTTTCATCTACATCGCAGGCTACTATTTTTAGGTTTTTACATTCGTTTGGATAATCTTCAGCTAAGTGCGTAAAAAAATATTCTACATGTCCACCATGTCAAAAGGTTCCATCAAAGGAGAGTTTGATTGGATGTGGTAAATTATCATATGTTTCTTTTGCTAATACCGGACGATGTCTAAGCATTGTTGTTATCTAAATCTGAAAGATTGACTTGGATTTTATGGCTATTGTGTATTTGAACGAATTCTTTGTTGAAGAATTTTAGTATGTATAAGAAGTGTAATCTAGCTCAAATTCCACCTTTCGCAAAATAAAAAAGTTTTAATATCTCAGTTATATTTGCTTGAGTCCAGTCAAATATTTCACAATTTGGAAGAATTTCTTGGATATCTTTAAAAAACTTTTCATCTTCTGATTTATTACATGCTATGTAGATTGGTTGAAATTCTTTGTGAGAATCGGCGAATTTTCTTATTAATTTTAAACTTTTTTCTTTATTACAAAGTGGAGAGAAGTTTATTAAATAATAAGGATTTCTTTTCGATTTTATTTTCTCTTCAGTGAAAATTTCTTTAGTTTCTTCTAAAAGTGATAAAGTTAAATCTCAATCATATTCAGCTTTTTCTTCTCGATTTTGTCAGTTTTGACTAAGAATTTTTTTAGTCAATCCAAAAGAGTTTTGATCACGTAGTATTATAATATTAGCATTTTTCACTAAAAATTTTTGTAAAAAAGAAGTTCCCCATTTTTTATTTGTTCCTAGTCATCCAACGATTGCAGTAATTCATTGTTTAATACTTCGTTTATATTGAAAAAACAAATTCCATCCGCGATAGAGAAAACTTCTACTTTCGTCTACCACTTCTCATCATCCAAGGATTATGAAATCATATAAGTTTCTTTTCATTCATAGACAGATTTGTATTTTTTCTTTCCAATTTGGTTTAGGAAGAAAATTTAATTTTTTAATGATTCATGGGATTAAAAAATCTTTATGTTTTAAAATCCAGTCTTCTAATCGTTTTTTATTTCAACATTCGATACTGATTTTATCTGGACTAAAACGTTCATCTGCTCGGTTTAATAACGAAAAAATAATGAGTTCATCTCACAAATTTTTGTATCCGTAGTATCATTTTATGAGCAGATGCATTATTTTCTCGTAGATTAAATATTTTTACGTATAGTGTTTTTGTTTATAAGTGCAAGAATTTATAGTTTAGAAATGATTCTTTGGGACAGTTTTTCAGGATCAAACTCTGATTGTTCTTCTTGATATTCATTCAAAATTGTGGTTAGTTTTCCATATTTTGGGCAAATTATATTAAGCTCAATATCAGATAATTGATAATTCTTTAATCCATTTCCTACCCATTTCTTAAGCTCTTCACTATTATCATGGTCAATAAGAATAAATAATTTTTTACTATTCTTAATATTTTCAATTATCTCTTTATTCCAATCAGCGTTTAATTTTTGTAAAACAAATATGCTAACTTGTTTATTGTGGTTTTGTATTATTTCTCATGTCTGAATTGCTGTTGCGAAGAGACTTCCAGTCGCGAGGATTACTCCATCATTTCCTGCAAATCAATAAGTTTTTAATGAAATTGAATCTAAATTCTCAAGCATTGATGCATCAATTATTCCAAGTTCATCTACATCAAAAATCGCATCAGGCATTTCCTTATGTAGTAGGCGGATGTATTGTCTATTGTTTTGTTTGAAAATATTTCGCATGTTTTCTAAATCTATTGGTTCAAAACTATGAAAATTTAGATTACAAACATAGTCATCCAAATCATTTGTTTCTGGAAAAATTTTTTTACCATAACTTCATAATCATGTGTGGATGTTTATTATCGTTGCATATTCTTTATTATTCAATATCTCAAAAATAGGTTTCAAAAAGTTAAGATTTAATTCGTTTAGAATTATTAAAGGGTGTTTAGATACTGAAATAGCATCTTTCCAAGCATCAATAAGTGAAGTATTTTCAGGTTTGTTATTTGGATTGATAAAAAGAATTGGACAATCTCAATAATTAAAATCACTTATAATTAAATCAAAATTTACATCACGGTCAGCTATTTCTTTACGTAAGTCTTCTATAAACATATTTGATTTGATATATTCTGTTAGGAATAATGATGACATTTAGTATTACTTTAATATTATAAATTTTATTCCATCATTGAGTATCAGATTAAAAATTCTGCGATTTCTCAAAAAATTCTTCAGGCAGTATAAACTCACCATTGGTTATTTCTTGGACGAGAAATCCAAATTAGTACTACATATTCTGGATTATCTATTGAAACAATTCAAGCAAAAGTGGCTTGAGTCCATCAGACTCATCTTCTATATTTTCATTTATAAGCCACCTGAGATGTTCATGATTTTGCTCCTAGGCGATATCCTGAAACTCTAGCACGTTCATATTGGCTATTTCTTTCTATTACAGAAAATAGTGCGTTTCTCATTTCGTCACTCACTTCAGGTCTAATTACTTGCCTTATTGAATGGGTCGTTTTTTCTTGAACTTTTGTATCATCATTATTTATAAATTTTTCTTTAATTTGGGAAATTATGGTAGGTTTTATATATTTTCCTCAGTTGACTAGTGTAGCATAGGCTGTAGCAAGTTGTATTTGGGTTACAGTTACTCACTGTCAGAACGAATTATTAAAGAATCCGGCCATTGATGTCGCTGAAGATTTTGGAACATATCAATCCTTTTCTTCGGCTAGTTCGATTCATGTTTTTTCTCAGAAACCAAATTTTTCTAAATAATTATAAAATATTTCTTTACCAAGCGCTTCAACAATTCTAATCATTCATACGTTACAAGAATTTATTAAAGCTTCTTGAAAGCTATGATATCACATACATGCAGTTTTATCAGCATCTTGTATTGTATATACGTCTATTTTGATACTTCCATCATCTTGATAGTGGTCGTCAAGTCTGATTTCATCGCTGTCTAATCATATAGCTGTTGTGAAAGCTTTGAAAATACTTCATGGTTCAAAAGCAATGGATATGTTTTTATCAACAAAAACAGAAGCTCAATATATATTTTTTGATATATATTTTTTTAGTGTTGGATCTTTTCTTTCTTGAGATTTCGTTTTTATATATTTTCATCATGAATAGATGTATACAGGTACTTCATTGTAGGTTTCGCTATCAATTAAATATGAATATTCTGGACTTAACGGTATCATAGTATATGCATCATTATAGTTGTTTGGGTTGTATGTTGGTAATGAAACGGAGGCTTTTACTTGTCACTTTTTAGGATCTAATACTAAAACAGCGAGGGAATCGGCATGGAATGCTTCGATGTATTTTTTTGCTATTGATTCAATTTCTTTTTGGATTCATATATCAATAGTTAAGATTACATCATCTCAATCTTTGGTATTTATTACTTCAAAATCACTTCATCACATATTTCGACTTGAACGTCACGTGATTTCTCAATCGATTCATTTCAATATATTATCGAAATATTTTTCTATTCAGTAGAAAGCTTCTCAATTTTTGTCTACATATCATAGCACATTTGACATAAATTCTCCGTATGGATAATATCTAGTTGCATTAGGTTCTAAAATTATTCAGTGAACTATTGAATATCTATTATAAGGACCACCGTCGCTTTCAAGAGAGTATTTTTCATCTTTGTATTTATTTTTTAAATCTTTTATATCTTGTGCAATTTGTGGATTGGCAGAAGAAAAAAGTTTTATGTATTTATATGTTTGTTCATTGAATAACAAATCAACTGTTGTATTATCTATTGTTTCTCATCGTTTGTTCATAAAATTTTTGAATAAAATCTTATTTTTATAGTTGTTGGATTTTCAAGGGATTACATATAAGTAAAAATTAGCTTCTAAAGATATAAAGCTGAAATTTTGTTTTTTTAAATCTTCTAAGAATTCTTCATTTGTATAATATCATACATAGTTTTTTTCTTTTATTCAAGTCTTAATTTTTTCATTTAGCCTTTTTTTGATTATTTCCATGGCTTTTTCTTTTGAAAATTCTTCTATAGTTTTTTGTTTCTCAGCATAAAATGAGTCGTAGTCAAATGTTGAATATTCTGGTGAAATTACAGGACTTTCGTTTCATTCTGCATCATATTCTTTTCCAAAATAGAAAATTTCAGGTTCTTTTGGTAATATTTCTACATTAGCAAAGGATTCAATATTTTTTATACATTGTTCAGTGTCTCATAAAATATCATCCATTCAGTGGATTATGCATAAATGTTTATATACAATTGGAGAAATCAGTTCAATAAAGCGATCTTTCATTAGAACTCATCAGGTGCTATATCAAATTTCTCTAGGATCTATGGCAATATCATAAAGGTTGATGTTTTCTGTAAGTTTTACAGGTTGTCATGTTTTATCTAGGGCATAAATATCTCATCTTTCTGCTTTAATTGATGCTAGTGAAGTAGATTGTTTTATTAATTCATTATTGTAATTGTCGTGTTGAATTATTTGCAAATAAAAAAGCCTGACTAAAATAACTAAGAACATTGCTCAAAACAATGAAGCTAGTTGCATTTCTTTTGAGAAATTCAGATTTCATATAAATGGAATTTTGTGAAAATAGAACGAAATTTACTCTCGAATATTACGTTTTTTTTTAAAAGATCTTTGAAAATTATGATATTTGTACATATATGAGTTATGGTTTGATTGTTTTAAAAAATACACCCTGTAGATTATTAATATTTTAGTTTTTTTCAATGAAAAGTTGATTAGTTATTGATTAAAAAATCTTCTAAAAAATTTGACAAAAAAGGGGTTGCTGAGTATAATTTATTTGGTTATGATTTTTTATTGTTAATCTCAATATATTTATGACCTTTAGGCCCAGTGATGATGTCTTAGATGAAAATTTGATAAATCAACAATCGTCTTTAAATCAGAATAGCGTTTGAAACCAAGAAAATTGACAAAATATGTTTAATAGTTCTGAAAATTTTTCTGATAATTGAAAAGTTGAAGAACCTGGGATTAACCAAGATATTATTAATATTCCTATAGAAGAAGTTAAGGCACCAGATATTTCGGAGCTCCTTAAGGATAGTTGAGAAGATGATATTGAAAATAAAAGTGAAGATATGAATGAAAATATGAATGAAAATGTGAATGAAAATGTGAATGAAAATGTGAGTAAAGATATGAGTGAGGCTACAGCAGATGTTGATGTACAAATTTCTGAAAATACTGTTGTAGATGAGCCTGAAGATTCCGTAGATAAAAAAGAATTTCTTGAAGTAAATAATAATGTTGAAGAAGTTAATGATAAACAAGTTCAAAGTGAAGAAAACAAATCAACACAGGATGGAGAGATTGATTATATGGATCCTGGTAAAATTACTGATGCTGAGAGATCGAATATTATTTCGTGAATGGAATGATCTATTAACAGTAATTTGGATCTTTTAGTTGATAATAACTGGCTTAATCTTGTTAATAGATATAAGAACCTAAATCGTTTGTTTTTTAGGTGGTGATTCTTTTTTCTCGCAGTTGTAATTGGGGTAGTTTTTTGAGCGTTTTTTCAAACAAAGTTTGGGTCTGCCGAAGATATTAAAATGGTTAAAGAATCATCAATTGATAATTTGATTAAATGGAGAGATGAAACATCAGATAAAGTTTTATTACCATTAATTGAGAGTGGTGTGGATTTTGATGTATCAATTCCTTATGGTGCAGTATCTCTAGATTGAACGACTGTTAGTTCAAAAAGTAATTTGATTTTATACAAATGAGTAGTTCTTCCACAATTATCGGTTATAGATTATGATTCTAGTAATTTCATTTCTTTATGAGATTTTAATGAAAAAAAATTGACGCGTACAGATATAGTGAATTTTATGGATTCTTTGATAACTAATGATGGGATCTATAAGAGTACAACAAATATTCCTAATGCATTGGATTTGAGATGGGAAAGTAATGATTTTTGATGATCATTAGAAAGGAAATTTAGTTTATCGTGTCTTCAAAATACTAAAATTTCGGATTATGTATGTAATAGATTCCTAGAAGTATTTTATAAATATGGTAAATATTATGATTTAAGTCAAGCTTCTTCTGAGCTTTTGAATATAGTTAAAACATTGAGAAAGGAAAGAAAAGATTTAGAGCCTATTTGTAGTATGATTAAAGAGTATACTTTACACGCGGGAAATACAACAGACTTTTTGGTATCTATAATGGAATATTGTGATCAAGATGAACTAGAGTATTATAAAAAATTAATTAATTTTATAGATTTAGAAAACTCTTTGTGACAACCAGAACTTTCTAGTAAGGTGTTTGATAATCCTGATTTAAACGCATATAAACTATTGTCAGCTCAACAAACTGTATATAAAATTTTGGAAGGAACTTCGTTAAATGAAGGGTATATTAAAAGCTATCTGGATTTTGTTCAATCACTTTTAGATAAAGATAAGGGTAGTAACCGTTATCTTCATCCAATTTATAAGGATTTATTGTATGTGTTTAATATGGATGAATTGTATCAGAAATTGATGAAAAAGTGAAAACTTTCTTCGGATATAAAATTAAAAATAGATCAGATTAATAATTGAGATAATTTTTGATCGGTATCATTGTTATCACAATTAACGGTAGCAGATATAGTACAAAATGAATCAGATTTTACAGGTTTGATAATGGGAGACAAAACGTTAGAGGAGTTGTTCTCTCAGTATTATGCTATGAGTGATCGTTTGAAAATAAGAAAAGCAGAAATTGTTGATGATGATGTTATAAAAGTACAAACGGAGGTATTTACGAATTCGAACGCAACCGATTGAGAAACATTAAAAGTGACAACATTATTGCGTAGAGAAGATAATTTATTGTATGTGGATTCAATTAAGGTTGCAAATCAACCGAGGTTTACTGATATTCTAAATATATATTTATCTGGATGAGATATTACATTTTATGCGATGTTGAATTATATTGATGAACAAGTATGAATGTGGTATGAGTCTACTACAGAAGAAACTGAAAAACAGCCAACATTTTGTGAGAAGATTATGGAAAGAGAAGATATTGATGTGTATACATGTGATGATATGTGAATTTCTCTTTATAAATGAGATGTAGAGTATAACTTTGTGTTAAGTAATTGAATATTAGATTCATTTACAATTAGCGATAAAGCTTTAGAGCAGCTTATAAAATCTAAATTGGATGGAGTTCTATTTATGAAAGATTCTACTCCAAGTATGATTACTTCTATAATTGATTTCGAAGTTGAAGCCGAGGATTGAAATTTGGAGAAAAAGTTAGAGATTATTGATCAATTCCGTATCCATTTCAAGATGGTACCAGATGATATACATGATGTTGAGTGAAAGACAGATTTATTCTTAATAGATTTTACTTTGTGAGATTTTAAATTGCAAGGTTATTATAATACAGAAAGTCATGTGTTATCAAAAATTTCTTATGCTAATTGTGAGAAACCTCTTGAAATAAGGCAATTGTCTATAGAAATTACTTCAGAAAATGAGCCACAGTTGCTTGAGATATTAAACAATCCAAGGGTATTTTTCGCGACGGTAAGTCCTTCAATTTATAAAAAATATCAAAAAGTGTGTTTGTGAAATGTTGAGAATCTAGGTAAATAAAATTATCAACAGCTGTTATATTTTTTCTATTTCAAATCCTCAAGGTACATCTTTGATTGAATATCATTTTGATTGAATCTGATTTCTCAGTTCATCGGCGAGTTGATAGTTTTTTTCTTGTTTGGCTTGTAAACGTTGGTTGGCTAATTGTGTAATTTCTTCAGGTATTTCTTCTGTTGGTTCGGTCTTTTCATTTTCTCATAACAAGTCGAGTTTCATTACTTGTTTGTCTATTCGGATTATAATTCAGATTATTTCAGGATTTGGTTTTTTAAGTCATGAATTGATGGTTGCAAGTAGTTTTGGTGTGTTTAAATCGTCCAGTAAACAATCTAAACAATCTGATAAAAATTTGATTCATCCATCAGATTTAAGTTCGTTTATTATTTCTTTATAATTATTTCACTTCAAGTTTATTTTTTCGGCTTTAGAAATTTTTTTGATTAGGTTTTTTCTTTGAATTTTTGCTTGTTCTAAAACAGTTTCATTGAAGTCTAGGAAGTTTCTATAATGAGCTGTATAGTAAAGTAATTTTAAATCTAAAGCTGAATATCATTTTTCTTCTAAATCATCAACTGTTACTAATCATCAAGCAGATTTTGATAATTTTTTTCATCATAAATTCAAAAATTGGTTGTGCATCCAATATTTTACCCAAGGTTTCTTTCAAAATGCACATTCACTTTGAGCGATTTCATTTGTATGATGTACTCAAATATGATCCACTCATCCAGTGTGAATATCAAATTGGTTTCATAAATATTTGCTGGACATTGCACTACATTCAATATGCCAACCTGGGAATCATACTCATCGTGGTGAATCTCGTTCCATCTGTCTTTTTTGGTTTTTAGGAGAGAATTTCCATAAAGCGAAATCTGTGGCATTTTTTTTGTTATCATTTTGGATTCTGGCTCAAGCAATTCTTTCTTGATTTTCTAATCATGCTAATTTCCCATAATCTTCAACTTTGCTTGTATCCATGTAGATTCAATCATCAGGTATTTCGTAGGTATATCCTTTTTCTTGTAGGATCTTTACCATTTCAATTTGTTCTTTGATGTGATCTGTGGCTCTGGGCATTACATCAAATTTCTCAATTTGAAGTTTATCTAGGTAATTATAAAATTTTTCGATATACATATCTGCTAGTTCCCAAACAGTTTTATTTTCTCTTTTTGCTCATTTTTCCATTTTATCCTCTCATTCATCTCCATCATCAGTTAAATGTCCAACATCAGTTAAATTCATAACATGTTTTGTAGGGTATCATAGAATATTCTTAATTATATTTCTAAGTAGATCTTCAAAGGCGAAAGCTCTCATATTTCCAATGTGAGGATTCCAATAGACTGTTGGTCCACAAGAGTATATTCAGACGAATTCTTTTTTTCATTCATCCATTAATGGTATAAATTCTTCTTTTTTTCTATTCATAGTGTTGTATATGTGTAGTTTTTTTTCTTCCATTATTTTAAGTATATCAAAAAATATAAATCTGAATTGAATTTATAAATAGTGATATAAAATGCAAATACTTATTTAACAAATAATTCTTCGATAATTTTTGTTGCTAATCCTTGATCCAAAAAATATGGACTTGTCGCGATGGTAATTCATAACGATGATTTTCAGATTTCATTAAATTTATTTTTTAGTAATTTTACAACATCTTTATTTATTTTATTTCTATCCATTCAATCTAAACAAAAATCTAGATCTATATCTAGAATGAAAGGTTTATCTTTATTTGTTTTTAGATTTTTTAAAGATGTGGTTGAGCGAACTTGAACTTGATTTGAAATTATTCAGCTTTCAATGGCAGGAGGAATAAAATTTCATACATTACATTTTTCATTACAAAATTTGAATACTTTTTCTAGTTCGTTTTTATTTCAGCTTAATTCTAAGTGGTTTTTGTTCTCTCGATTATCTGAATGTTGGTCGATATGTATCAATTCTACATTATCAAAGATTTTGTTGAATATAATGTTATATCGAAATGTAATAGCATGATTATGATTATCAAAAATGAAAATAGGAGGGAAGTTTGTTTTTTCTATCCATAAAAAGTTTTTTAATCCGTGAAAGTATTCATTTTTTTCGGAAAAAGCAAAATGTTCTAGATCTATCTCTAAGTTTTCATAATTGTTTATTTTTTTTATTGGAGCAACTCGTAGGGGGATTGATCAATCGGAAATTTGAGAGTTTGCACACTCTTTATGTAAATAAAATCCATTGTATAGTTCTTCGATTGTTTTCATATTTTTATTCGTATTTATTTTCTATAGAAAATCAAATTTAAGAAAAACTCTGTACTACCAACAGAGTTCTTCTTTTGGTCAGAATTTTTGTTTTCTGATTATGTTAAGCTTTTTGTTAGCTTATAATTAAGCATTTTTTAATTCATTGATAGCATTAACGAATTCATCAACAGGGTAAGCTCCAGAAACTAACTTGAATTTTCCAGTTTCTCTATCGATGATTACATTTCCAGGAGTTCAATTAACTCCAAATAATGTAGAAGCTTGTGTCATTTCATTGTTAATAGCTTCTTTATATTTTCATTCATCTACACAAGATTGTAATGCAGATTTATTTACACCAAGTTCAGAAGCAATATTAATTAAAGCATCTATGTCAACAGGATAAGCTTCAAAAGCTTTATCAAATGTTTGGTGGTAAACGTCAGGTTTTAATTCAGCTACACATTCCATAGCAGAAGCTAGATTTAGAGCATCTTCTCCATGAATGATGAAATGTCTTGAAACAGAATTTACTTCTCCAGGGAATTGTTCAATTACAGAATTAATAGTTCCAGCTTGAGAGTGTCTTTGACAATACGGACAATGTAATTCAGTGTATTCTACAATAGTGAATCTAGCATTTTTATCTCCGCGAATTGGACTATTTGCTACCATATCTTCAACGATAGTTTTTACATCTTCTGAAGATGCGTTATTTATTTCTTCATCTACTGTAGTATTATCTTCTTCGTTTTCTACATCAGTATTATCTTCATCTGTGTTTCCGTATGCAGACATGAAGCTACTAATGTATCAGTCAGTTTGTTCAGTAGCATATTTTATGTATGCTTCAGAAGAATATAGTTCATTCATCTTTTTCAAGTTGTCGTGTCATCCGGCAGAGAGAACGTTTAAATTGTAGATTTTACAAGCGAAGATGCATGCAATTATGGCAGCTATACATCATAGAGCAGATAAAATCAAACTAATGCAGTTGCTTCCACAGCATTTTTTGCAGTCGCAACTTTCACAAGTTGTAGATTCTTTTTTTACCATGGTTTATAAAGTATAAAAAATAAAATGGTTTATATATCAAATGTTTGATATCTTTATAACATAATGTATTTGGCTAATTCATTAACAGTATTGTATGTGTGTAATGATAAGAAAAACGTTGCTAATATAATTATGCATATTATTACAAAGCAAAGAAATCTTAATACTTTATGTTTGTCGTGGATTTTGCATAGATAATTATTTTCAAGGCTTTCTGTTTTTATAATTACTTTTGGATTTGTAGTTTTTGTAAAAACTGAAACATTAGTTTCGGGGTTAGTTGTTTGATTTTTATCTGTAACAACTTTTGTAGTTCAGTCTTTTTTTGTAGACTTTTTGTTTACAGTATTCTTTCATGGTCTTTTTGTTCAATTTTTTTCTTTCTCTAATTTCATTTCTTTATTTTGATACTAAAAAATACCTAAAACGGTTTAAGGTTAGAGAATTTTGTTTTTAAAACAAGGTAAACTATTACTCTAATTGTAAAAACATTTGACAGGATATATGACCATTGTTTTATCTTTTGACAAAAGTTAAATACAATCTATAATTAATTATTTGATAGTGGTTTGTTGTGTAAACATTATTAATATGTTTTTTGAAAAGCTCGTTGTTATACGGTATTTTTATCTTTGATTGAAAAAAAGGGATAATTTTTTATACTGTATAAGTTATATTTTTATTTATTTTTTATTGAAATGGATAATAGAGCAGATTTTTTTCAAAAAAAAATGTCTAATCCTAGATCTTTTTCTAGAGAAAAGAAAACATCAAAATTATGGATTTGGTTATTCGTTGTTTTGCTATTATTAATATTATGATTAGTGTCTTGGAAAGTTTTTAATAATGGTGGATGAAATGGAGGTAAAGATTTCAATTTTTCGCTTTGAGAAGAAGTATTTTTACAATGAGAAATTAAGGCAGATGGAAACATTGCTACATATACACATACTATAGAGGATGTAAATTATTGAAAAATATGATTAAAGTCTGATACGATAAATCTTTCCGATTATGCTTGATTTGTTCAGTTGACTTGAATAGTTGAGAAATTCTATCAAAATGATCCCATTGTGAAAGTTTATAACATTTCATGAAATAAGGTTGAGGCTGGAGATGAAATAGGTTTGGTATTTGAAAGTGATGGTAGTTTTTATGTGCCAGAGGCTGGAGTTCTCTTTTTGCCTAATTTTTATGATGACTATCTTTTTCTAAATGATTGAAAGAACTGAAATATTTTGATTAAGAAAATTGATTCTTGAGAAGAAATTTCGATTGATTATTTCCGTTGTAATTCAGCAAATCCAAGTAGGAATTGTAAATGATTAAATGAAAGTTTTGAGAATAATAAGGCACAGAGTTTTAAAACATCAGAATGAGATGTATATTATAAGCAAAGTGAGGATAATTCTTGGTTTGTTTCGAATTGAGATTGGTGGTGAATATTTATTCGTGGAGCTTCTGATGACGTTATATTTGAATTAAAAGATTTGATAAAATTTGCGAATGAAAAAAATATTAGTGATTGGGTAAAAATTCGTGCTACAAATATTTGTCAGTGATCATGAGAAAAGCTTCAAAAGGTAAATAGTTCTGAAGTTTCATTGAAACAGGAATGATTAATTGTAACTGTTTCTGGAGATTGAATGGAAAAGCAAATAACTTGTCAGATTTTGGTTGATTTTAGTTTGCCTAAAAAATGACAATTGCAGTCATTAACAATTTGAGATGAAGTAGTAATGAATGAAACATGAGATAATGAACAAATAGAAGTAGAAGAAACATGAGATATTGTTGAGGCTCCGATTTCTGCTACATCGTTGGATATAAATGTACCTCAATTTCCAATTAAGGAAGAGGGATTAGAATATAAATCTTCTAGGTGATGATATAGTTTACAGTTTCCTTCATCAAATATCTCGTACTCGGTGAGTTCTGTAAAAGAAAATTTTGGTAGAAATGATATAAATTGTTCTTACGTGATAAATGTAATTAAGTATTCTGAAAAGGAAAATTTGGAAATATCGCCATCTATTAGGGTTTATGAATGTCAGTGAAGTGTTGAAAAGTCTTGGGATAAATGAATAGTGGTTTATTCAAGACTAGATAAGAAATTTATTGTTCAAATGAATGATGGTGCTTGGAATGATTTCTCAATGAATTTGAAATTTAAAGCGTTAACTGAAGAGTAGAATTTAGAATATATTTTAAAAGGCAGGTTTTCTTTATAAATCTGCTTTTTTGGTATCAAAAAAACTGTTTTATTTTTTGACAAAAAAATGTTGAATGAGTATAATTAATTGTATTACAGGTTATTTATTGTTTTGCTTTTATTATGACAGAAAAATCAATTAATACCATGGAAAATATTTATAGCCAATTTGATTTAAATAGTGTAGATAATCTCTTATATTTTTCAAATGAAAAGCTAAAGAAAAATTTTGAATTTGAGGACATTATACAAAAAGTTGCTTCAATTTTTCATGAGAATCGGAGGAGATCTAAATTACAGAAGGATGGTACATATGAGTCTGTTCTTGAGAAATCTAGTGACGAGAATTGGACAAACAGACATTGAACAAAAATTGTTGATATTGCAAATGCTAAATTTGAAGATTTACCGACAAATTGGAAATATGAAAATTTACAGGCAGCAAAAGTTGTTGTAGAATTGGTGTATGAAAAAACTATGGCAGGAAAAGAAATTACTCCTGAAGTGGTTGAAGAAATATCTAAAGTTGTTCACACGAAATGGTTGGAAAGGAACTGAAAGGAGTGATCATTTGAAAATCAGAGAGTCCCTTATGAACAACTTTCTGAGGAAGAAAAAGAAAAAGATAGAGCGCAAATTAGGGCTGTAATCCAATTTATTGAAAAGGAAAAATAGTTAATATTACTAAAATTATATAAATCTATTAAAAAATTTTTACCAAAACAAATTATAGATTCCACAAGTTACGAAATTTAATTCGTATCCAAAGAATTTACTCCAAAAACTATGGAATTTTAAACTATTTTTTTGGTTATCAATCTTACTCCGTTCTTGGTCAGAAATTACTCTTTGTTTTAGCAATACTTCTACTTTCTTTACATTTTCTTTTATGGCATCTAGATTATCTATGTATTCAAAATGTCCACTTCAAAACATTGTTTTTATCAATGCAAAACAAGGATCATATTTTAAAGCTTGATTTTCAGAAAGAGAGTATTGAGCTTTTGAAAGTAAATAAATTACTTTATCTACAGAGTCTACCAAATTTTTCTTGGATTTTAGTACATTTTTTAGACTCAAGCGATGTAGAGGTAAAAATATTAAAAAACTTATAACCCAAACTAAAATTAATATACTCCAAATTGTAGTTCAAATTTCATTTGAATGAAAAAAATATTCAATCCAATTTGTATAAGTTGACCGGATGTTTGCTAATCACGCCATAAGCTAAACAAACTTCAAAGATAAAATTATTTCCATATATTCTTCCACATATGAATAACCTTTCCATCCTTTATTGCAAGAGGAATCCAGCTTCTTCGTCGCATTGGGATTTTTTGATTTAATGCCCAACGACTTCGTTTTTTTCATGCGAAGATATCTCAATTTTTAGGTAAACGGATTTCTCATCAAAATAATTCATTTCTGGGAATGTCCAAATCAAATCCAAAAAAAATTATATTATTCATTGAGTCAATTTTTATCACAATATTTTCTTCAGAGTTATTTTTTCTTTTCCAAAAATCTTTCTCAGCTTTTACAATAAAAACTAGTTTTTCATAAATGAAAAAGTAAGTTCATCAAATGTATTTATATCCGTTTTCTCACTTGTTTAACCAATTTTTCCGTTCATTTACTACGGTTGCAGATATTTGAATTTTTAATGCGTGGAAAAGATCAAAAACATCATTTTCATTACATTTCGAAATATCTTTTTCCCATAAATATGAAAATTCTGCATTCCACAACGGGAAACTTGGTATTGTTTTTAGATCTTTATTTAGGTTTTTGTTTTCGATATTTTCTAATTGTTTATAGATTCACGCAAAACTTTCTAAAAATTTATTCTCTTCTCAATTTTCAGTTCCATAAGTAGAAATTGGATTTAAAATTTGATTTCTAATTCGATTTCTTTTAGAAACTAAAATGTCTTGATTTGTTATATCTTCAAAAAATGGAATTCATGCTTCGCTACAAATGTTTAGAATTTCAGATTTTGAAGTTTCTAATAGTGGACGACAAACTTCACAATCATTTGGAAGTAGGTGGTGATTTTCTACTTTACGCATATTCAAAAATCAATTGATTCATGCTCCACGCATTAAATTTAGAAATGTTGATTCTACTCTATCATTTAGGTGATGGCCGAGAAAGATGTATGAAGATTTTGTTGATTTTTGTAATGATGAAAATTGTGAATATCTTCGGTTTCTAAGTGAATTTTCATCTTTAGGTAGTGTTTTATCTCTTTCATACAAATTAAAATCTAATCAAGAAAAAAACTCTGACATGAATTTTGCTTCAATCTCACTTTCTTTTCTGATTTTATGATTACAGTGTGCAATATGAATTTTATTTAAATCCAGTTTGTTTTTGTGGTAAAAGAACAAAATTTGACTAGCTACAATCATACTATCAGCTCATCACGAAATAGCTAAGATTATGTCTTTATTCTTAAGTTCTAGTGACTCTAAAAATTTAGTTAGTTTTTTTTGCAAATTTAAAAATAATGAATCTTTAGGATGTTCAGTGAATAAATTTTCATAAATTTTGATTAAAAACTCTTTTTTCATAATGAGTATAATAAAGAAAGTGAGGAATATAACAAGTTGAAGTACGTCTTACTGCTAAGTTAGTTTCTCTCATTAAAAAAGAGCAGGTGAATTCCATCTGCTTTTTTCTAGAGTCCTTGCTCTTGCATTATTGTAGGAAAAGAATAGAAGTAAAGCGCATTTATTAAACATTTTGATGAGAAAATGAAAGATCAAACATTTGAAATAAAAGTAGGAGATTTGCTTAATCAAGTTGCAGTGGATGAAATAACTTTCGAAAATAAAAAAACAAATTTGATTCCAAATCTCAGTGAAGGTTGAATTACTGGTAAAATCAGACTTTCATGAATTGATGATGAAAATGTTTTGGTAGAAATTGAAGAATTAAAATGTGAATTAGATGAAGTTTGTGATTATTGTACAAAATCATTCAAAAGACACATAGAAATTCATTGATATTCTAGTAGATTTACTCTTAATAAAGAAGAAATAAATTATGCAAATGATGAGGTTCTATTCTTTATTGATGAAAAAACAGCAACAATTAATATTGAAGAAATGGTTTACCAAGCAATAGAACTGGAAACACCATTTGTATTATATTGTCCAGATTGTGAAAAAAGACATGAAAATCTATCAGAAGAAGAGATGAGTGAGTCTGAATTTGAGGAGGAAGAACAATGATGAAATATTATATTTCATAAATAATTTTATTTTTTTTTGTTTAAAAAATGGTTCAAAAAACTGTCGGGTTTGGTTATTCACGCCAGAAAAAGAAGAAACATTGAAAATGATTTTTATTCTTGCTTATTGTAATAATAATTCTTGTTGTTCGATGATGGATTAAGTTTTCTCCATCAGATTTAAATTTTGAATGACAAAAAGTTTCAATCGTGAAATGAGATACTATTACGAAATTTTATGATACACTATTAGATGATAATCAAACTTTTTGGATGAAGTTTTATGTTAGAAATCATAAAGATCAATTACCAAATATTCAAGAATGAACATATATTTTCAGTGGAAAATATACTAATGAAGAATTCCTTTCTCATATAGCAAAATGACCAGAAAAAGAGTATATTTCCTATACAGTGTTGGAATGACGATCTATTTACGATATAGATGCAGATTTGACATCTAAATGATATATAAACGAGTGAGAGTATATTTCATATGTAACGGATTCTGCTAAAATTTCGGAGTTATCTCAGAGGTATGATTTTTTTGATTCTAACTTAACATCTTTGGAATGATTCCTTTATCCAGATACATATTTCTTGAGTAATCGATGAGGCTTGGTCAAGGAACTTGTATCTATGCAATTAAATACATTTAAATCAAAAGTATGGGAAGTTCATTCTTCTGATTTTGCAAATATTCAAAATCATTATTGATTATCAGTTTATCAAACTATTACTTTAGCATCTATAATTGAAAAAGAAGAGAAAAATAATGTAAACAAACCAACTGTTGCATGAATTTTTTATAACAGACTGAATAATTGAATGTTATTGTGAGCAGATATTACACTTTGTTATTGATTAGAACAGCCATATGACGAATGTACTCCAAGTGTGATAGTTAAGCATTTAGATGATACAAATAATAAATATAATACACGTGCTCTTGCGTGACTTACTCCAACTCCAATTGGGAATCCTGCTATTTCTACAATTGAGGCGGTCTTATTTCCGAATCAGACTTCATACCTTTTCTATCTTCATGGAGCTGATGGACAAATTCATTACGCAGAAACTAATGCAGAGCATGAACAAAATAAACAATATTTATAAGATTTAAAAATAATGGATAAAAATAAAAAGTACATTCTGGTTCTATCTTGATGATGATCAAAGTGATTTTATTCTTTATGAGTTATTAAAGCATTAGAAGAAACTTGATTGGAGTCAGCTATTGAAGCAATTTTTGGAGTATCGGCATGAGCTATGATTGCATGTTATCGAGCAACGGGAATGAGAGCTGAGGATATTTATGTAAAATTATTGGAAAATATTGAGTTTTTGAGTGCAAAAAATCTAAAATTACCACCAGTTACGAGTATTCTTCAGGAAAAAACTATTCAAAAAATGTACAAGAAATATCTTCCTTCGACATTTTCAAGACTGAAAAAGAAGGTCTATATTTGAGCAACTGATTTAAATACAGGTAAATATAAGATTTTTCATACATGAGAATTGATTTCACCATTGATGTGAAGTATAGCATTGCCAGTAATTTTCCCTCCAGTTCCTTTTTTGAATTATTTATTGGTGGATGGATGAGTGATAGATAATTTTCCAGTTTTGCGCGCAAAAAAAATATATCCAAATCATGAAGTAATTGGAGTAACCGTTTCTTCCTTTAAAAAGCATCAAAAAGTTACAAATTTGCTATCTAATGCGATGGTTTCTTGGAATTTAATATTATCAAAGGATGTAGAGTGAAATATTATAGCTACAGACCATTTATTTTGTAAGAATACAAGAGTTTCTACAGCGGAAACCAATAGGGAAAAATTAGCTCATCTTTATGATGCTTGATATAAAGATTGAATGAAATATTTCAAAAAATTACTTACTTAATGCATTTGAAAAATTTAGCTCACTTTTCAAATATTTTTTTGTCTGTTGAGTAGGAGAGTAATCTTTCTATTTTGTTATAGTTTCCGGTAATTATTCCATCTACATCAAGGAAGAGCTCATCTGTTATTTTTTTGTCTACGCGCATAGCAAAATATTGAACCTGAACAATTCATTCAGGGTTTAGATATTCGGTCGTTCATAAATCTCAAACAATTTGGCATTCTAATCCAGTTTCTTCTAATACTTCGCGAAGTGCTGCCTGTTCGGAATTCTCCCCTGGATCGATATGTCATTTAGGTAACGATATATCATTATAATTATTCCTTTTAACTACGAAGAACTTTTCGCCATCAAAAACCACTCATCATGATTTTTTTACTACTGAAGTTTTTCAATTCATATCTTTAAAAATTATATAAATTTTTATTTACGATAGGTATAATAGAAAGCTGATAAAGATTTTCAAGTTAAATTTAAAAAAGAAAAAGCCTGACCACTATTGGACGCTTTCGTACAATCATCTGCCAGGCTTTTGTTTCTGATAAATAATCAGATTTTTATAAATGTTTTGTTTTTATGAATTAGACTGCATATCTTATTTGTAAGGTGTATTTAGAGCCTCATCTTCAGTGATAATTTTATAATTTCATTCGTTAAGCTGTTTCATTATGTTATCTCTAGGATTTCATAATACATCAGTTAATTCTTTATGATAATTATATTCCATCATTGGTTGGTTAAATTCACGAAGTTCTTTGGCTTCAATACGATGTAATTTAGCTTCATCTTTTTTATCATCTAAAGTATGTTTAGATTCAGTAGGTAAAGCTGGTTCACTAATTGGAGATACTCCAGCTAATTCACGTTGTACATAAGTAGGCATTTGTTATAGTTTAAGAGGTAAATAGGTAAGCTATGATATCTTCATCATGTTTTGAAAGTCTGTCCATAAAGAAGATAATGCATTTTTGTCAGATGAACCAGATTTCTGATTCAATAGATTATCCACAGAGAGAATCTTTGTAGTTCAACTTTTCTCATTGTTAAATCCAAAAGCTTCTACTATAAGTTTAGCTGCTTCTCATCTAGTTATCAACTGCTGTCAGTTTCCAGCAACGATAACTTGCTTTTTAGACACAATCGATAAAACGGAAGTAACTTCTCACCGAGAAAGTGTTCTATTAGGCTCGAAAGAAACTCATTGTGATGTCTGAGAAAGTAATGAATTACAAGTCTGAGACTCAAGGCAAAACTCAAGATACGCAGAGTATGGGGAATTATACGAAGCATTCAGCAGATTGGTTAAGTAATAAAAGTTGCTGATAGTAGGTTGAGAATCTGACTGTCTCATCAGAGCTCTCGCTATCATAACGACAAAATCTT
>JAEEGL016680631.1_pt1 | contig 30648 bp, 32 predicted proteins | sample 9134231 | NCBI WGS metagenome assembly JAEEGL01 (sample SAMN16246548, study PRJNA631951) | gut metagenome | biome: gut microbiome; feature: rumen; material: fiber-attached | host: Bos | place: Iran: Karaj | collected 2018-10 | reverse complement strand
AACGCAACGCAACGCAACGCAACGCAACGCAACGCAACGCAACGCAACGCAACGCAACGCAACGCAACGCAACGGTATCTTTATACCTTGATGTAAACACTTTACATATATTTGATGATATACGAATCCCTTGCGGACGGAATTTCTAAATTCTGTCCGCAAGGGATTTTTGTTTTTATTCATCGTTGGTGATGTATTACCGGGGGTTCACACCCCCGTCTATTATGTATCACCCCTCCGGGGTTTTGGCTACCGAATCTCTTCGGAAACCAAGTTCTGAAAGGACGACACATAATAGACGGTGTGTGTAACCCCCCGGCAGAAAGGACAATTAATATATTTTTTTATTATAATTTTTTTAACAAAATGAACAAGAAAAACGTGGAAGTCGTAACTGACGTAATGACAAAAAAGAAATACGTCAAACCCGATTTTGAAGTAATCGAGTTGAATATGGAAGCCCCGCTTTTAAGTGCAAGCGGACCTGTAAACGGTAATACAACCTTGGGCAGTTCAACGTTCCACAATTTGTAAAAAGGAGGAAAAAGAAATGAAAAGAACTTTTTTAAGAATTCTGCCCTTGGCAGTGGCAGTTTTGCTTGCAACTTCTTGCAGCAAAGACGACAACAACACAAATGAAGTTGTAAACAACGGACAAGAAACCGTTCAGACCAAAACTTTGCCGATTTCAATTACGGTAAATCAGAAAGGTCTTTCAAAACTCAGTTGTGCAAATAGTACGGGAGTAGATCTTCAACCGCTTTTTGAAACCTCTGATAAACTCGCCATCTATAACGGCGAAACTTTTTTGACAGATTTGGTAATCAAAGAAGGTTCTATCAGTCAAGACGGTAAATCTGCAACTTTTGAAGGCGAAATCACGGCAGAGGGAATTGTAGACGGAACTGAATTAATCGCTAAAATTGGTACTCCGCTTACAGATGCGATAACCGCCACATCTCGTGAAGATGCTGTTCAACGAGGCTGTTATCAGATTTCTGAACCTTTCGTATATTCTAAAGACGGCAATTCTATCGCTTTGGAAGAGCAAAACTCTTATATTGAAGTAGTTTGGACGAACAAAGGTAATGCATCTGTTGAATTTACTGTAAACGACAGCAAAACCGTTACTTTGCAGTTGAATGAACAAGGTCAGGGTTGGATAGTTGTTCCTGCCGGAACGACGTTTACATGCGCTGCCCTTGGTCTGACAAGTGAAATCACAACCGTAGCCGCTAACATTTACGGAATCAACCGTGAATACAAAGCGGTACAATCCGTTACCATCAACAACGAAGTAACAGAGAAAGTTTGGGGTAATGATGCTTTTAATGTTACTGTATCCATATTGCCCGCTGATGCCACCAATCAAACCGTTACTTGGAACTGCACCAATGCAACAGTAACAGACAATGGCAACGGCACATATTCCGTAATGATAACTGGCAATACTAACGGACAAGCATCAATCACCGCAACAGTTGACGGCGTATCATCAACTGCGGCTACTATCACCGTTCCAGAAGATTACGTTGACCTTGGTACGGGTGTATATTGGAAAACCTCAGATGAAGGTACTTACACTTTTAAAAATCTGCCGAGTGGTACACCTACCAAGGAGCAATTTAGTAAATTGTGGGATGGTACCGTTACCGTTTCTGGTACAACCTTTACCAACAATAACGGTTCAGGTGCGTCTATAACTTTGGCCCAGAGTAGTCTCTATTGGTCGAGTACGCCGTACAGCAGCACCATCGGTTGGTACGTGGGCGTCGGCTCGGGCGCCGGCAAATGGAACGGCGACTTCAAGGACAACGTTAAGCGTGTTCGTCTTGTTCGTGCTGCTCAGTAGAAATTACTATTCTGTAAAAAATATATGGCGGGCGGAAATTATTTTTTCGCCCGTTTTTTGTTTGTAATTGCGAAAATTTTCTTTTACCTTTGCGCACAAAAAAAAACGCATTATGTCGAAATATTTCAACCCATATACTGACTTTGGTTTCAAAAAACTTTTCGGCACTGAACTTAACAAAGTTCAATGGGACATTACCAACGCTATGGAAGATTCAGAGAAGAAAGGTTTTTTCAAAGGGAAAGAAGAAGGTGTGAAAATCGGTCTTGAAAAAGGTCGTGAACAAGGCGAAAAAATTGGCATTGAAAAAGGCCGTTTGGAAGGCGAAAAAAAAGCCGGTTTGGAAAATGCCCGCAAAATGAAACTAAAAGGTTTTTCTGTTGAGGACATAATTGATGTTACCGGATTATCCCCTGACGAAATCAAAAATTTATAAATTGCAGCCGTAATGGTAATCAAACATAAAAGCACACGGGCGAAATTTTTTTCGTTCGTGTGCTTTTTTATACTCCCTTACATATTAAAATCTGTATTGAAAACTTCAAAAAAATATTTTTTGTATCTTTTTAAAAATTAACATGTTAAAGAATAAAGAATAAAAAAGTGGTAAAAAGTGGTAAAAAGTGGTTGTAATGTCAAAAAAAAACTCTAATTTTGAATGATTTTTTAATGAACTATCATGTGCATTTTTACAGGAGATTTTCAAATAAAAATTGACCAGAAAGGGCGTTTTGTTTTCCCCTCTGCTTTTTTGGAGCAGTTGGAAGACAATACGTTACGCACTTTTGTGGTGAAAAGGGATCTCTATGAAAAATGCCTTACCGTTTACACTCAGAGCGGTTGGAGGGAAAAGGTTGAGGCAATAAAAGCCCGCCTTAACCCTTTCAACAGACAGCACAACAGTTTTTTGAGGGAGTTTTTCAAAGACACCGCCGAGGTGGAATTGGACTCCAACAACCGGCTTTTGGTTCCGAAAAGGCTGGCGGAGGAATTATCACTTGAAAAAGACATCTGCGTTATCGGCTTAGGCGACAAAATCGAAGTTTGGAGCGCGGAAGTGTTTGAAGCCTCGCGCCCCTCAAAAGATGATTTTGCTGCTATGGCTCAGGAATTTTTGGGAAATATTTAAAACAAAAAGGAGGCGTGAGAAAATGTCAGAAAAAAACTTTTACCATAATCCCGTAATGCTCCACGAGTGTATCGAAGGACTGAATATCAGTCCTTCGGGCGTATATGCCGATGTTACTTTTGGTGGCGGCGGACATTCTAAGGAGATTTTAAGACATTTGGACTCTGACGGACGCCTTTTTGTTTTTGATCAGGACTCTGACGCTAAGGACAACGTTCCTGAGGATAATAGAATTATGTTTTTTAAGTCGAATTTTAAGTATTTCGCGCAGTTTTTAAGGCTTGCGGGTTACGAAAAAATCGACGGTATAATTGCAGACCTCGGAGTGTCAAGCCATCATTTTGACGACGCACAGCGCGGTTTTTCGTTCCGTTTTGACGTGCCGCTGGATATGAGAATGAACCGCGACGCCGCTTTTTCGGCAAAAGAGGTTCTCAACACTTACAGCGAGGAGGATTTGAAACGGGTTTTCCTTGAATACGGCGAAATAAAAAACGCCTGGAAGTTGGCTCACGCTGTTACGGAAACAAGAAAGACAAAAACTATAAGCACGGTAGGAGAATTTTTGGAGGCAATCAGGGACTGCGTGCCGAAATTTTCCGAAAACAAGTACCTCGCAACCGTGTTTCAGGCAATAAGAATAGAGGTTAACGACGAAATAGGGGTTTTGAAACGGTTTTTGCTTTCAACCCCGAAGGCTTTGAAAAAATCAGGCAGGCTCGTTATCATGTCGTATCATTCGCTTGAAGACAGAGCCGTTAAAAATTTTATAAAATCGGGAAATTTTCTCGGAAAAGAAGAAAAGGACGTTTACGGCAACGTGATTGCGCCGCTTACGCCCGTTAACAGAAAGGTTATAACGCCCTCTTTCGAAGAGGCGGAAAAAAATCCGAGGTCGAGAAGCGCAAAACTCAGAATAGCAGAACGTACAGTTTATTAAACAGTTAGCAAAAAAAAGAACTCAAAAGAAAAAGATGATTCAGGACGACGATTTGGATAGTAGGGAAAACAAAGAAAATGAAAATGAAGAAGAAAACCAGACTTTAAACGGGGCGTATGACAGAGTTTCCGCATTAGGAGTACCGCCTTCGTTGTCGGACGGTTATTTTTCCTCCGAGACCTCTTACGGTAGAAATTCCGAAATAGGAAACGAGGTCGGTGATATAAAACTCTCCGGCGAGGTTTTCAGTGCAGAAGGTTTTTCTTTTAGCGGGCAGTCTGAGGAAGAAAAAAAATCCGAAGAAGAAAACTCTGCTCATGAAGAAGATAATTCGCTTACGCTGAAATCCGTTTTAGACGGAACGCTTTTCGCCAAAAATATGGTAAAACTTTTGCCGTATCTTGGTTTCGTCGGGTTTCTTTTCGTTTTGTATATCTCTAACAGAAACATAGCCGAATCGGTGATAAGGCGCAATATCGTCTTAAAACGCGAGGTAAGGGAATACCGCGCAGAGGCGATTATCAAAGCCGCCGAACTTATGAACATCAGCAAGGAAACGGAAGTATCTTCAAGAATAGAAAAAAAACAATTGGGCATTTTCGTTCAGCAGACACCGCCGCCGATTTTTTATATTGACAAGTTTCAGAGAGTGGATTCTTTGAAAACTGACGAAACAAAACAATGACTCTATAAAAACAGTAAAAACAAAAAAAATGAAAGACATTAAAAGAAATATTACGGTAAAACTGTTTTGCATATACGGAGTTATTGCTTTTGCTTTGGTTTCTGTCTTTATCAAAATTATGATTATTCAGACCCAAGACCCGAAAGAGTGGAAAAAGCACATGATTTCTATCCGTGCCGACAAGGTTGAGCCTTTCAGAGGCGATATTTGTGATTCTCATGGACGTATACTTGCTACTTCGATTCCCTCTTACGCGCTTTATTGGGATTTTACAGTAAAAGATCTTCGCGAAAAAGTTTATCCGAAATACATAGATTCTCTTACGGTTTGTATGAGCAAACTTTTCAAAGACAAAACACCGAAAGAATATAGGGCGTTTTTTGATTCAGCCATGCGCAACGAAAGACGTAACAAGTTTTATCCGATAAAAAGTTATGTTACTTTCGACCAGATGAACGAATTGAAAAAGTTTCCAATTTTTAATCTCGGACGTTACAAAAGCGGGCTTATTCCAAAGTATCGTTTTGCAAGGCGTATGCCGCATAATACTTTGGCAGAAAGAACGATAGGTCATATCAACAATGATGGTCCTACTTCGGGATTGGAGTACGTTTACGACAAGGAACTTCATGGGGTTGAGGGTCAGAAACTTATGGTAAAATTGCCTTCAAGTGATTATTATCCGATAAACTCAGACGATGAAATTGAGCCTATGGACGGCGCGGATATTATTTCAACGATAGACGTTAGTATTCAGGACATTGCCGAGCAGAGTCTCTTGAAGTATTTGAAAAAATATCGCGCAAAACACGGTTGTGTGGTTGTTATGGAGGTTAAGACTGGCAGAATACGCGCAATTGCAAATCTCGATATGACCTCTGACAGTGTTAATTATAAAGAAACGATGAACAATGCTGTCGGTGTTGCCATGGAGCCGGGGTCAACATTCAAACTGCCTGCATTGATTGCCGTTATGGAAAAGACAAATGTCGGAATCAATGATTCAATAGACTTGGAAGACGGTAGTTATCTGGTTTCCAACCATACGATTTCTGATGACCATCCGCTAATCGGTAAACATTCGGTAAGAGAAATTTTTGAAAAATCAAGCAATGTCGGCATGGCGAGATTGGTTTACGATGCTTTCAGTCAAGACCCGAAAGAATTTGTGGACAATCTTTACGGTATGCATTTGAACCGTAAAACGGGAATTGACATTTACGGAGAGGCAACTCCGAAAATCAATTATCCGGGCGACAAGTTTTGGTGGTCGGGTTCTATTGCCAAAATCGCTTATGGTTATGAGGTAAAAGTTACGCCGCTTCAAATTCTCACCTTTTATAATGCAATCGCTAACAACGGCGTGATGTTGCGTCCGCATTTGAGGGAGGCGGTAAGACTTCAAGGCGGTAAAAAGATTATTGACGAACCCGTAATTCTTCACTCTGCGGTTTGCAGCCGCGAGACGTTGGAAAAAGTGAAAGAACTTCTCAAAGGCGTTGTTGACAATGGAACAGCAATGAATTTGAAAACCAAATATTATTCGATAGCGGGCAAAACGGGAACTGCTCAAATTGCAAAAGGCACTTCCGGTTACAAAGACGAACTCGGAATGGCTACTCACTTAGCCTCGTTTGTGGGTTATTTCCCTGCCGAAAAACCGAAATATTCTTGCATCGTGGTGATAAATTCACCGTCAAGAGGTTCGTATTACGGTGGAACGGTTGCAGGTCCGGTCTTCCGTGAAATTGCCGATAAACTCTATTCCAAGGATTACGATTTGCTTATCGGCAAGGAGTTCAACTTGGAAAAATATGCAGACATTAGAAGTATTCCTGATGCGAAAAGTGGCAGAAAAGATGTTTTGGACAGACTTTTCAGCGCGTTTAACGTCCGTGCAGAAAATGTAGAGAACTCTCAAACACCTTTTGTCTACACCTCTAAGGGAAAAGATGCGATAAAATTAGATGCTTTTTCGGCGCGCAGAGCCGTTATGCCCGATGTCAGAGGTATGGGATTAAGGGATGCTCTTTATGTTTTACGAAACCACAACCTTGCCGTTACGGTTCACGGACGCGGCGCGGTAATTAAACAGGACGTTGCTCCCGGTACTGCCGTAAAAGAAGGCACTAAGGTTACTATCGAATTGGATAATTAATAAAAAAACAACTGATTATGAAACTTTCAGAAATTTTAAAACGGACAAAAATTATCGAGGCTGTCGGAAACATTGATGTTGAAATTTTTAACATCACCGCAGATTCGCGCAATATAAAACCACAAACACTTTTTGTAGCCGTAAAAGGTACGAAAATCGACGGACACACTTTTATTTATGATGTAGTTGAAAAAGGTGCGGCGGCTGTTTTGTGTGAGAATTTGCCTGAAACAAAAGCCGACAACGTTTGTTATGTTAGAGTAAAAGATTCGCATGAAGAACTCGGTAAAGCGGCTTCTGCGTTTTACGGTTATCCGTCAGAAAATCTGATACTTGCGGGTGTAACGGGAACTAACGGCAAAACCACTACCGCAACACTTTTATATAAGTTGTTCAAAAAACTTGGTTATAAAGCCGGCTTATTGTCAACGGTTGAAAATTATGTTGACGATGAGGTTTTCCCGACTTCAAACACAACGCCTGACCCGATAACAATCAACTCACTTATGGCTCAAATGGTTGAAAAAGGCTGTCAGTATTGTTTTATGGAAGTGAGTTCGCACTCGGTGGTTCAAAAGAGAATTGCGGGTTTGAACTTTGCACTCGGCGTTTTTTCAAACATTACTCTTGACCATTTGGACTATCACAAAACGTTTCAGGAGTACATCAAAGCCAAGAAAATGTTTTTTGACAACTTGCCAAAAACTGCTTTTGCCCTCACAAACGGTGATGACAAAAACGGCTCCGTCATGGTTCAAAACACAAAAGCGCAGGTTAAGACTTACGGTTTGAAAGGCTTTTACGATTTCAACGCCTCAATTCTCGAATGTGGTTTTGAAGGTATGTTGCTTAACATTTGCGGCAAAGAAATGTGGACTTTTCTGCCCGGAGAGTTTAATGCGTATAATATTTTGGCAGTTTACTCTTCGGCAGTATTATTAGGAGAACAGCCTGCGGCTGTTTTGCAGGAGTTAAGTGCGCTTCACTCTGTAAAGGGTCGTTTCGATATTGTTAACTCTAACAAAATCACGGCGATAGTCGATTATGCGCACACGCCCGATGCGTTGGAAAACGTTTTGAAAACCATTAACGCAATTCGTCGCGAGTTGTGTGCGCCGTCAACTTTGATAACGCTTTGCGGTTGTGGCGGCGATCGCGATAAGTCAAAACGTCCTCTTATGGCTCAAATTGCATGCAAACTTTCCGACAAGGTGATTTTGACTTCCGATAATCCTCGGACAGAAAATCCGGAAAGCATTTTGGACGATATGTTTGCCGGGTTAAAAGATGATGATTTGAAAAAAACAGTTAGAATAACTGACAGGAAATCAGCGATTCAGACAGCGTGTCTTATGGCAAAGCCGGGCGACATAATTTTAATTGCCGGCAAAGGACACGAAAATTATCAAGACGTTAACGGTGTTAAACACCATTTTGATGACAAGGAAATAGTTTCAGGATTTTTAGGATAGAAAATGTTATATTATTTGTTTGAATATTTGCAGCAGTACAATTTTCCGGGTGCGCGATTGTTTTCGTACATTTCGTTCCGCTCGGCGACGGCTGTCATTATATCGCTCGTTTTCACGATGATAGCGGGCAGAAGGCTTATTGTATATTTGCGAAAAAAACAGGTCGGCGAAACCGTCCGCAGCCTTTATCTCGAAGGTCAAAACCAAAAAGCTGGCACTCCGACAATGGGCGGAATTATTATTATCGGTGCGATTTTGATTCCCGTTTTTTTACTTTGTAAGTTAACTAATATTTATGTTATATTGTTGATTTTTACGACAATATGGCTTGGTGCAATCGGCTTCATGGACGATTACATCAAAATTTTTAGAAAAAATAAGGACGGCTTGAAAAGTACTTATAAACTTGTCGGTCAGATTTTTTTAGGAATTGTTATCGGCACTGCAATTTATTTAAGCCCCGACATCGTTATTAGAGAAAACGTTAACATCGGTGCGGAAAAAGTTACTGAACTGTTGAAGGATTTTCCTGACAGTCAGGCCGTTAAAAGTCTAAACGATGTCAAATCCTTGAAAACCACTGTTCCGTTTTTGAAAAACAACGAGTTTGACTATTCAAAAATTGTTTGGTTTCTTGACTCAGAAAAATACGGTTGGGTTGCGGGAATTATTTTTATTCTGATAGTTACGTTTATTATTACGGCGGTCTCTAACGGTGCAAACATCACGGACGGTATTGACGGTTTAGCGTCAAGTACTTCGGCGGTCTCGGCGGCAACGCTTTTGGTTTTTGCATACGTATCGGGTAATGTTATTTTCTCGCAATACCTTAATATAATGTACATTCCGGGTATTGGTGAGTTGGTTGTTTTTACATCGGCGTTTATTGGAGCAACGGTTGGATTTTTGTGGTTCAATGCTTATCCGGCGCAGATTTTTATGGGCGACACAGGTAGTCTGACAATCGGCGGAATCATTGCCGTTATCGCAGTTTTGGTGCGAAAAGAACTTCTTATACCTGTATTTTGCGGATTGTTTCTCGTTGAAAATGTGAGCGTTATGTTGCAAGTTTGGTATTATAAGAAGACGTTGAAAAAATATGGTCAAGGGCTTCATTTGTTTCTGATGGCACCTATACATCATCATTTTCAGAAAAAAGGTATGCACGAATCAAAAATCGTTGCGAGATTTTTAATAATTGCAATCGTTTTGGCGGTTGTTTCAGTATTAACTTTAAAGATAAGATAATGAGTAAGTTAACAGTTTTAGGCGCGGGCGAAAGTGGTGTCGGCGCGGCAGTTTTGGCAAAGAAAAAGAATTTTGAGGTTTTTGTCTCTGACTTTGGACAGATAAAGGAAGAGTATAAAAAAGTCCTCGAAAAAAATAATATAGAGTTTGAAGAAGGTGGTCATACGTTGGAGAAAATTCTTAATAGTCAGCAGGTTATAAAATCTCCGGGTATTAAGGAAACTGCTCCCGTGATTAAGGCTTTGAGACAAAAGAAAATTCCTGTGATTTCTGAAATTGAATTTGCAGGTCGTTATTTGCCGGAGAATGCTAAAACTATTTGCGTTACGGGCAGCAACGGAAAAACTACAACTACCGAACTGATTAACAAGATTTTGCAAGGTTTGGGCGAAAATGTTGCAATGTGTGGAAATGTCGGAAAAAGTTTTGCTTCGGTAATTTCGGAAGGTAAGGCATACGATTATTACGTTTTGGAATTGTCAAGTTTTCAGTTGGACGGTATGTACGATTTTAGGGCGGACGTTGCTGTTTTGCTCAATATTACACCAGATCATCTCGACCGTTACGACTACAAAATGGAAAATTATGCCGCTTCAAAATTCCGTATTATTCAGAATCAGAAGTCGGGCGATGCTTTTATCTATTTCTCTGACGATGAGATAATTGCAAAAGAAATCAAGAGGCGCAAGTTTGAGCAAAAATTGTATCCATTTGCAACAAAGGAGCGTTTTTTTGATATGACAAACTTTAAACTCAAAGGCGTTCATAATTATTGTAACGTTGCTGCTGCTTTGCTCGCTGTAAAACATCTTGGTTTAGATTATGAAAAGGCGTTGAAAATTGCAGAAAAATTTTCGCCGATTGAGCACAGAATAGAGCCGTGCGGCAAGATTAACGGCGTGGAATATATCAACGATTCTAAGGGTACTAACGTTGACGCGGTCAAGAAAGCCCTCGATTCTGTAACTACCACAACGATTTTGATTCTCGGCGGCGTTGACAAAGGCAACGATTACGGTTACATTATGCCTGAGGTAAAAAAGCAGGTTCGCGAAATAGTTGCGATGGGAGTTGACAACGCTCCTATTCATAAGGCGTTTGACGGCATAGTTCTCGTCAGCGATGTCAGAAGTATGAAAGAGTGCATAGAAAAGTGCGTTGAAATTGCAAAGCCGGGCGAGACGGTTTTGCTTTCGCCGGCCTGTGCAAGTTTTGACCTTTTCTCATGCTACGAAGAGCGCGGCGAAATGTTCAAAGATGAAGTGAAAAAAAGAATGAAAAATTAGAAAATGAAAAAGTTTTTTGAACTTTTAAAAGGCGACAGCGTGATATGGACTATGGTTATCTTGTTGTCGGGCATAGGCATCGTGGAGGTGTACAGCGCGACTTCAATGTTAGCATACAAATATCAGGACGGTCATACTACGTATTATTTTTTGCGGCATCTGATGTTTGTCTGTATAGGACTGATACTGATGTTTTGCGCGAGCAGGATTAGTTACAAATACTATTTTAAAATTGCAACTCCCGCTTTGTGCATGGCGGTATTTTTTCTTATTTTGACCCTTATGACGGGAAGAGACACGAATGACGCACGGCGTTGGTTGTCTCTTTTTGGTATACGGTTTCAGACTTCCGACCCTGCAAAACTTGCCTTGATGATATACTTAGCGAAGGTAATATCTTCTTCGCAAAACGCGGGTGTCAAGATGATTGACGTTTTTAAAAAATGTATGATTGCGATAGTTTTGGTTTGCGGACTTGTGTTGCCGGCAAACTTTTCTACCGCTTTTCTTATAGGCGTGGCCTCTTTAACGGTTTTGTTTATCGGCAGGATTAACTATAAATGGCTGTTAGGCTCTATTGCGGGGGCGGTTTTGGCTTTCGGAATGTTTGTCGGGGTAATGCTTGCAACGGGTACACATTCAAGGGTCGGGACTTGGTCTAAGAGAATTGAAACTTTTTTTAATCCGAAAGAAAATTCAAGTGCTGATTTTCAGGCTCAGCAGTCCAAAATTGCAATCGCTTTGGGTGATGTTTTTGGTAAAGGTCCCGGCAATAGCACTCAAAGAAATATTCTACCGCACCCGTATTCCGATTTTATTTATGCGATAATAGTTGAAGAAGGCGGACTTGTGGCGGGAACGGTTGTGATTGTGTTTTATTTGGTATTTTTTTATAGGTGCATACTGATAATAAAAAATTCTGAAAGGGCTTTCCCTGCGTTTATTGTCTTGGGATTGAGCCTTAACATTATGCTTCAAGCGGTTGCGAATATGCTTGTGGCTGTCAACATAACGCCTGTAACGGGGCAGCCGTTGCCGTTTGTGAGTATGGGTGGTACAGCCTCGATTTTTACTTTGTTTTCAGTCGGCATTATTCTCAATATTTCCCGTTATACGGGCAAGAAAGAGCCTGTTGAAGAGATAGAAAAAGAATCAGAGGTTGAAGAAGTTACAGATTATCCGTTTATTGCGGGCTAAAATGAAAGGAGGGATATAAGAAAATGAAAGTTTTAATAAGCGGAGGCGGTACGGGGGGACACGTTTTTCCCGCAATCGCAATAGCACAGGCTTTGAAGCGCATTGACGAAAGTATCGAAATCTTGTTTGTAGGTGCACTCGGCAAAATCGAAATGGAAAAAGTTCCGGCGGCTGGCTTTAAAATTATTGGTCTGCCTTCGGCGGGTTTTCAGCGAAAACAACTTTGGAAAAATATTACCTTGCCTTTCAAACTTTTGAGATGTATGTCGATGGCTAAGAAAATTATCAAGAATTTTCAGCCTGACATTGCCGTCGGCGTAGGCGGTTATGCTTCCGGACCGGCCTTGAAAGCCGCTTCCAAGGCAGGTATTCCGACCGTTTTGCAAGAACAAAACTCGCACGCAGGCGTAACGAACAAACTTTTGGCAAAAAATGCGGTTAAAATTTTTACCGCTTATCAAAATATGGAAAAATATTTTGACAAGGATAAAATAGTTTTGACAGGAAACCCCGTGCGTCCTGATATTGTTAATAACACTGCAACGAGAGACGAGGCTTTGGCCTTTTTTAATTTGAAAAAAGACAAACTTACAGTTCTTTCCATAGGCGGCAGTTTGGGCGCAGGAACGATTAATAAAAGCATTTTAGGTTCTGTTGAAAAGTTTCAAAATGCTGACATTCAAGTACTTTGGCAGACAGGAAAATATTATTACGAGGATATTGAAAAACAATTGAAAGAAAAACACTGTCCCGATATTCATGCAATGGCGTTTATTAAGCGTATGGATCTTGCTTATAAGGCCGCAGACGTGGTTGTTTCGCGCTCTGGTGCGTTGTCAGTCTCTGAACTTTGCATTGCGGGAGTGCCGGTAATCTTTGTGCCGTCGCCGAATGTGGCGGAAGACCATCAGACAAAAAATGCGCAAGCACTTGTAAATCAGGACGCAGCAATGATGTTAAGAGACGATGAAGCCGAAGAAAAGTTATTTAGACTTGTCTTAGAGTTGTGCAAAGACAACAAAAAGCAAACTTTACTTAAAAATAACATTAAAAATTTGGCTATTTCAAATTCTTCTGATATAATTGCACACGAAATTATAAAATTAGCGAAAAATAAATAAGCATTGTTTTGTTATAAGAAAAAAAATATTTAATTTTACGCGGAAAAATTTTGTTGAAATATGAAACGCAAAAAATTGTTAATATATGTTTTGGCTGTCTTTGCAGCGGCTTTTACGGCTCAAAGTTGTGGCACTAACCTTGGCGAAACAATTACGGTTACTAAGACCAAGTTGGAAAACGCTTTGGCTTCAAAGACGGAATTGGTTATCGATGAGATGGTTGACGTGTACAGTCAAATAGACGAATTGTCTTTTCAAAGTGAATATGACAATGCCCTTGCTGGGGTTTTGGCGGATATGCACGGAGAGTTTCAGAGTGATTTGACCGATACGGTGATAAGAAAAAAGATTTATTTGCTGACCCTTTACAAACAAGCGGTTCAGGAATATGCACTTTTGGCTGACGATGGTTTTACGGGAAAGCAGTCTGCGTTTTCAAAATGCTGTACGATGATTCAGAAAGAGTTTTCCGTTATGGGAGATACTGTTGCTGCTACGTATGCAAAAAGCATAAACTCTTATCTTAAAACTCCGCGTTACGACCAAAACGATGTCGCAAAAATCCTTTTGAAGGCTTTGCAAAGTGTTTGGGATGAAGACGTGAAAAATTTTAACGAAAAATTAAGCAGCGATTTTTCTGCTTATCAGTCTCTTTTGGCTCAAATGCCCGGTGAATCGTTTTCGGAAGAAAAACTTACGAAATACGTTTATCAGCCTTACGCCGGGAAAAAGAACCTTGTGGAAGCATACAAACTTAATCTTATAAAAGAGAGAAGACAGGCTCTGAGAAGACTTGTTCAACAGCAAGACAATATTTCATCGTCTGTTTATTGTATCAACTGCGCTTTGACGGAGTTCTTAAAAAAGGACTGCGATAAAACCACGGTTCAAAATTATCTTAACAGAATTGATATTCTGCTTGAAGATAAGGAAGTTAATGAAAATGAAAATTAAAAGTACAATTTGATATTTTTCTTTTACGGAAATGAATCATTTTGACAAAATTAATTATATATACTTTTTAGGTATAGGTGGAATCGGAATGAGTGCTTTGGCGCGTTATTTCAATCTCCTTGGCAAGAAGGTTTACGGTTATGACCTTACTCCTTCGCCTTTGACGCAAAGTCTTGAAAAAGAGGGCATTGAGATTGTTTATAACGATGACATTTCGCTTATTCCGATGAATTGTATGGCGCAGAAGGAGAAAACTATGGTGGTTTTTACTCCTGCCGTACCTCAGGACAATAAAATTTTCGGATATTTTGCCGGCAATCGCTATTTTATGATTAAGAGGGCGAGGGTTTTGGGCATGATTTCCGATAAGTATAATTTGATTGCAGTTTCGGGAACACACGGAAAAACTACAACTTCAAGCGTTATTGCTAATATATTAAGGTGTAATAGCGCGGATAGTTTTGCGTTTTTAGGTGGTATTTCAAAAAATTTTGACAGCAATCTGATGATGCCTAAAAATAAAGAGGCGTTTGAGAACTCTGAAACTCTGCTTGTTGCGGAGGCTGACGAGTTTGATCGTTCGTTTTTGTGGTTAACGCCGAGGGTTTCGGTAATCACATACGTTGATGCCGATCATTTGGATATTTACAAAGATAGGGCTGATTTGATTGCAACTTTCAATAGTTTTGCTCAAAAAGGTAAACAAGACGGGGCGGTAATCGTTAATAAAAAGATTGAAGAACTTATTGATACCAAAGGTATAAAAAAAATAATCTATTCGGACGACGACAAAACGGCGGATTATTATGCAGAAAATGTCAGACTTGAAAACGGTTTTTTTGTAATTGACGCTGTTACTCCTAAGGGTGTTATCAAGGACGTAAAAATTGGTGCACGCGGACGTGTCAACATAGAAAACACGATGGCTTGCATTGCCGCAACGCAATTATCAGGCATAGATGATTTGATAATAAAAAAAGGCGTAGAAACTTTTATGGGTGTAAAACGCCGTATGGATTTTCATGTTCAGACCTCTGATGTCATTTATATTGACGATTACGCTCATCATCCGAGGGAACTTTCGGCAACAATAAATTCTGTCAGGGAACTTTTCCCCGGAAAGAAAATTACCGGTATTTTTCAGCCTCACCTTTATACAAGGACGAGGGATTTTGCGACTGACTTCGCAAAAAGTCTCGATCTCTTAGACGAGGTGATTTTGATGGACATCTATCCTGCACGCGAAAAACCGATTGTCGGGGTGGATTCAAAACTTATTGCCGGTCTTATGAAAAACAAGAACACTTTTTTGATTAATCAAAAAGAACAGATTATTGAAAAAATAGTGCAGGAAAAACCTCAGGTTCTTTTAACTTTGGGTGCAGGCAGCATTGACAGACTTATTCAACCGTTAAAACAAGTGTTGGGACAAGATGAAAGTGTCAAAACGGAAAATATTTAAGTTGTCGCTTGCGATTCTGCTGCTACTTGTAATGTGTTGGGCTACGGGAAGGTTTCACGATACGAGGTGCGATGAAATCGTTATCAGTATTGATAGTACCGAAGATGTTCATTTTGTGGAACAGAATGATGTTTTGCAGTTGATATACAATGTTGTGGACAAAATCGAAGGCTACAAAATGGACAGTATTGATATTTATAAAATTGACGGTGTGTTGAAAAAACATCCTTTTATAAGGAGTGCCTCAATTTATAAAACAATATCCGGCAAACTCAAAATCGACATTGTTCAAAGAAAACCTCTGCTAATGGTAATTAATAATACTGGGCAGTCGTATTATATTGACAATGACGGAATTATTTTTGAAACTTCAAAAAAATCATCGCCGCAGGTGATTGTTGCTAACGGGTTTATAAAAGACAAGTTCGATTTTTCGGACGGCAAAGTCTACAAAATAGACCTTTCTGACAGCAAAACGCCGGGAACGCAGTCAGACCTTTTCAAACTGATAAAACTGATTGACGGCGACGATTTTTGGAGGGATCAGATAGAACAGATTTATGTCAACTCCCTTTCGGAATACGAACTTGTTCCGATGCTCGGACGGCATATTCTTTCAATCGGCTCTATTGAGGATTACGACAAAAAAATGTATATTCTCAAAGAGTTTTATTTCAGAGGGTTGAAAAAAGCGGGTTGGAACGCCTACAAGCAGATTTCTGTTAAATACAAAAACCAGATTGTCTGCAAACGTTATAAAAACCGCAAATAAAATATATAAATGAAGAAATATTCGGACTAAACAGATATAGGGTATGGCTACTAAAAATCAAATAATCGCTGCAATAGACATAGGCACGACAAAGGTTGTCGCTATTGCCGGCGTGAAAGACGAATTCGGGAAAATCAATATTTTAGGTTCCGGTCAGGCGGAGTCGAAAGGTGTCGTTAGAGGCTCGGTACAAAATGTCAGCGAGGTTTCGGCGGCTATAAATTCGGCTGTTACCAAATGTAAAGCCGCAGCCGGTTGCGATTTCCGTAACGTGTTTGTAGGTATAGCGGGTCAAAACGTAAGGACAGAAATCAACACTCATTCCAAGTTTATTGACAGCGGTATCATCAAGCAGTCGGACATCGATCAACTGACAAGAGAGGTGTATACCATCAGCAAAGATGCCGGCGAAGAGATTATTCATGTAATTCCGCAGGGCTATATTGTTGACGGCAGTAGCATTGTCGGTAGCGCAGCAGGCTGTCCGGGCAGAAAACTTGAAGGAAAGTTTTTTGTGGCAGTGGGCAAGGCTAATTCCATAACGGCGATACGTCAGGCTGTCAATATGGTGGGACTTAACATAGTGAAAATCATTCTCGAACCTATCGCTTCGAGCGAGGCTGTCCTTACAGAGGACGAAAAAGAAGCCGGTGTACTTGTTGCCGATATTGGCGGTGGCACTACCGATATAGCCGTTTATCAGAAAAAGGTCTTGAAGACCACCTCATACGTTCCTTTCGGCGGTAATGCTGTTACCAACGATATTAAAAATGCTTGTCATATTATTGAACGTCAGGCTGAAACATTGAAAATAAAATACGGTTCGGCTCTTAATCTGTCCGAATACAGTAAGAAAATAGCCGTAGTAAATGCTTTTGGAAACGCAAGGGAGATTTCCTTTGCCGACCTTGCTAACATAATTAACGCACGTCTTGATGAAATTCTCGGCGGCATAGCCTGCCTTATCGAAAAATACGGTCTTAGAGACTCTCTTACGGCGGGAATCGTAATCACGGGCGGCGGCGCAAAACTCAACAATATTATCCGTTTGATAAAATTCAGGCTCGGTATGGACGTCCGTTTGGGGCAGGTCAGAAACGTGGATGTTAATGCAAGCGGACTCAACGATTCCGAATATACCGCTTCCGTAGGTTTGCTGATTAAGGGGTTTGAATATTTGGAAACCTATTTGGCGGGTCAGAGCCGTGCGGCTGAGGAGCCGAAAAAAAGCGGTCAGGAGGTTAAAGAGGAAGATTCAAAGCCTGCTGCCGGTGCTTCAAAGGAAAAGAAGAAGGAAGGATTTTTTGCTCGTCTCAAAAAAATTGCTACCGATTTTCTTGCAGACCCGGAGGATAATGCGTAAAATTTTTTGTTAACAATTTAGAAACTAACCAATCCCTAAATATTTTATTATGGCGGAGTTTGATTTCAACAGTGAAAACAAAGTACTGAATTTCAGTTTTGAAACTAAGAAAAATATTATAAAAGTACTTGGTGTTGGCGGTGGCGGCGGCAATGCTGTCGGACACATGTACGAATACGGTATCAAAGACGTTGACTTTATCGTTGCAAATACCGACAATCAGGTTTTGGAGGTAAGCAAGATTCCCTCAAAAATTCAGTTGGGCGAAACCGTAACGCAAGGTCTTGGCGCAGGCAACAATCCTGAAAACGGCAAGGAAGCCGCTACGGAAAGTATTGAGTTGATTCGCTCTGCTCTTGTTGACAACAGAACCACTAAAATGCTTTTCATAACCGCCGGAATGGGCGGCGGAACTGGTACTGGTGCGGCTCCCGTTATCGCAAGGCTTGCAAAGTCCGAAATGGAAATCTTAACGGTAGCCATTGTTACGATTCCTTTCCGTTTTGAAGGTCCTAAACGTGTGCGTCAGGCATTGGTCGGTCTTGAAGAATTAGCCTCATGCGTGGATTCGATGCTTGTTATCGACAACGAAAAAATTAACGATATTTACGGCGATCTTTCTTTGGAAGACGCTTTCTTAAAGGCTGACGATATTTTGACGATGGCTGCAAAAGGTATCGCCGAGATTATTACCGTAACAGGCAGTGTTAACGTCGACTTTGCGGATGTGAATGCCGTTATGAAAGATTCTGGCATTGCGCTTATGGGTACGGGTAGAGCTGAGGGCGAGGGGCGTGCTATTGAGGCTGTAAAAGCCGCGCTTGATTCTCCCTTGTTGAATAACAACGACATAAAAGGCGCAAAAAAACTTCTTCTCAACATTTCGTCAAGCGACAAGGCAAAGGCGACAATGAGCGAGGTTAAGGCGATAAACGATTATGTTCAGGTAAAGGCCGGCAACAATGCCGATTTGATTTGGGGTAGTTCCAACGATCAGTCTCTTGAAAGGGATATATGCGTAACGCTGATTGCAACAGGTTTCAACGCCAAAGAAATTCTTAACCCGTATGAGTCGGAGGGCGGTTATAAGCCGAAAACCGAGTGGAAGACAGAAAGTAATCCTGAAACGAAGTCTGAGGCTCCCGTAGAAGAAAAGGAGGAAGGAAAAAAGGAAGAACAAGACAAAACAACTGCTGAAAACGGTAATTATGCCGCCGGAGATGTAGTGGATTTGGAAGTCGGCGATCCGGAAAATTCTGAGGCAGAGGAGTCTGAGGAGGAGGAAGACGAAGAACCTGAAATTGGAGTTGAAGTGCCGATTCCGACGTCGAGTTTTCAAAATATTGATTTTACCGTTTTTCGCGAAAATGAAATTTCCGAGTATGAAAACACACCGGCATACATCCGCAAAAATGTTAAAATAAATGTCGGTAATTATAAAGGCGGAAAATATCAGAAATTCCAATTGGTATAGGTATATATTGGCATTTTTATTGCACTAAAAGTTATATATTAAAATACTTCATCTGATAAAAAAATGGCAGTAGAATCGGGACAAAACCTTTTTGAAATCGCTTATCCACTGTTTAATAGAGTGGACGACAACGATTTTGAGTACGTTTATAGGGGTTATTTTGACCATAGTATCACAAAAAAAATACTTTTTTTGGCAGATACAAACATTGCAAAAGTTACCAATCAGTCTCAGGCAACATTGCAAAAACGTATTTATTATATAATGGTGGAAGGGTTGCAAAACATCACCATTCATCAGGAAGAGATAGCCAATAATAGGGAGTTTGATAAGTATCCCGGAATTTTTGCCATTCAAAAAAACGGGGATAAGTATTTTATTTCGACCGGCAATATTGTTGCAAATGACAAAATTGAAAGTTTGAAGTCGAAACTTGATATTATAAATTCGCTTTCGCCGGAGGAGTTGAAAAAAATCCACCGTGAAATTTTATCCAACGGAAGTATTTCGGATAAAGGCGGTGCGGGTCTTGGCTTGATTGAAATGTCAAGAAAATCGGGTAATAAACTCCTTTATAGTTTTGAGAGATTAGACGATGAGTTTACATATTTTTACCTTCAAACTTTGATTCCTACTGATGCCTCTTTCGGCTCGCAGCAACATGGCTCACATTCGTCGCTTGAAAGTGTAAAACAGTTGCACCGTCAGATGAATGTCGACAATATTTTGTTGTATTTCAACGGTTTCTTCAATCAAGAAAATCTTTTGAGTCTTTTGGCAATTATAAAATCAAGAATGAATATGCCGCTTACCACCATCAAAATTTCAAACGTTATGGTGGAGATGCTTCAAAATATCATCAAGCACGGTTCTAAACCCAAAGAAGGTGCGGCTGGCATTTCAGGATTGTTTTTCTTGGGACAGATGGGCAGCGAAACCCTTTTGACCTCCGGAAATATCATTCCAAACTCGGCTGTTGCGACGATTACCGAAAGGTTGGAGTTTGTCAACGGTATGTCAAAAGAGGAACTCTCGGACTATTACGACGACATTTTGCTCGATTTTGATACCGCCGACGCCAAAAAGACAGGTCTGGGATTTTCGGATTTGAGAATAAAGTCCGACAAACCCTTGAAGTATAAATTTTTGCCGATAAACGATAACGAACAGTTTTATCTGCTTCAAACAAGTGTTAAAACCAAGAAATAAATAACATTAGATATGGAAAAATTTATCAGAGAAGAAACGGAAGACACACCAGAGATAATTTTTGACCCGGAAAACGGAGTTTTTAAGATTTCAAAAATTTCGGTGCCTGAAAATGCGTTGGAATTTTACGCGCCGGTTTTGGAGTGGATTAAGCAGTATTCCGAGGAGCCGAACATTCAAACCAAGTTTGATTTTGATTTGGAGTATGTCAACACGGCTTCAAGCAAGCAGGTGATTCAGATAATTCTGTTGCTTCAAAAGGTTGCTGAAAAAGGCGACGTGCGCGTCCGCTGGTTTTATGAGTCAATTGACGAGGATATGCGCGCTTTGGGCGCAAGGTACAAAAAACTTGTCAACGTGCCTTTTGAACTTGTGGCGATAGACGAGTAGAATTTTTGAGAAAAGATTTTATAAAAACGGTTGTCTGAGTTTTTCAGGTAGTCGTTTTTTTTTTTGTGTATTGATAAAAAAATGTTACCTTTGCCGTCATAAAAACGTTATCATTATGAAATATTACGACCCTCGTGCAGATGTATTGTTTCAAAAGATTTTCGGGCGCAACGAAGACCTTACGATTAGTTTTTTGAACGCAATGTTACCGTTAGAAGGTGATGGAAGAGTTCAAACGATAAAGTATTTGCAACCCGAAGAGTTGCCGATAATTCCCGAACTTAAAAACAGCATAGTTGATGTTTTGTGCGTTGATATAAAGGGTCGGACATTTGTAGTTGAAATGCAGATGTATTGGACATCGTATTTTAAGCAACGTATACTTTTCAACGCAGCGAAAATGTATGTTACCCAAATTGAAAAAGGAGAAAACTACGATGCTTTAATGCCTGTTTACGGTTTGAATCTTGTGAACGATATTTTTGATTCGACGAGTGAGGATTATTATCATCGTTATAAAATGTGCGAGCAGTCAAATCCCGAAAAAACAATTGACGGAATCGAATTATTTTTCTTTGAACTGCCGAAATTTAAGCCGAAAAATTTTTCGGAAAAGAAAATGCAGTTTTTATGGTTGAAATTTTTGACGGAAATCAATGAAAAAACTGTAAACGTAGACCCCGCGCTGTTTGAAAGTCCTGAAATTACCAAAGCGTTGGATATTTGTACCTACTTAACGCAAGAAGAGATTTTGGGTTATGATATGTATTGGGATGCTGTCAGCACAGCCAAAACTCTTGCATCGGGAAAATTTAAGGACGGAATGGACATCGGTATCGAAAAAGGAGAGAAAATCGGTCTTGTAAAAGGTCGTGCGGAAGGTCGTGCGGAAGGTCGCACCGAACAACTCGTTGAAAGCATTAAAAACCTCATATCTGCCGGTTTTGATTTTGACAAAGCAGTTGAAATGTTAAAAGTTTTTTCCGACCAAATCCCCGAACTCAAACGTTTGGTTTTTAATTCTTAACCTTAATTTAATTTATATTTTTTTCTTTAATTGTAAACTTTTGTTAATTTTGCAACGTTACAAAATCAACTGAATATTAAAGTTTAACGCAAAATTAAAGCAAAAATGTTGCAAAATTCAATAAAAATATTACAGCGCAACGCAACGCAACGCAACGCAACGCAACGGTATCTTTATACCTTCGTTTAGAGGCTTTATATATAGTTGATGATATACAAATCCCTTGCGGACGGAAATAATAATTCTGTCCGCAAGGGATTTTTGTTTTTCTTGATAGTTAACTTAATTTTTAAATTATAAAATCTTTTAATCTTATGGAAAGAAAAGAAAATTCGGTCGTGCAAGACGTAACGACAAAAAAGAAATACGTTAAACCCGATTTTGAGGTTTATGAATTGAATTGGGAAGCACCGCTTTTGAGTGCAAGCGGTCCTAACTCAAATGCAACATTAGATGCTTCAGATTATATAACGTGGTAAAAAAGGGAGGAAAAAGAAATGAAAAAAACTTTTTTAAGAATTCTGCCCTTGGCAGCGGCAGTTTTGCTTGCAACCTCTTGCAGCAAAGACAATGACAACGCAACAGAAGTTGTTAATAATGGACAAGAAACCGTTCAGACAAAGACGTACCCGATTTCAATCACGGTAAATCAAAAAGGTCTTTCAAAACTTAGTTGTACCGGCGATATGGGAGAGGCTCTTCAACCGACTTTTGAAATGGAAGACCTACTCGTAATCTATAAGGGTGAAGATTTATTGAAAGAATTAAGGCCAACCTATATCAGCGAAGACGGCAAAACCGCTATCTTTGAAGACGAAATTGTCGCTAACGGACTTGTAGACGGCGAGACAGTGTTAACCGCAAAAATAGGTACTCCGATTGCAGCGGCAGTAACCGCAACATCCCGTGAAGATGCTGTAAAAAAAGGCTGTTATCAGACTGCAACTTTTACATATTTGGCTGAGGGAAACAGTATTGATTTGGAAGAGCAAAACGCTTATATAGAAGTTGTTTGGGAGAACAAAGGCGAAGAAACTGTTGAATTTTCGATAAACGGCAACCCCGTTCCTTTGGATTTGAATGGCGACGGACAAGGTTGGATCGTTGTTCCCGCCGGAGTATCGCTTACATGTGAAGCCCTTGGTATAACGGATACTAAAACGACAGTAAAAGGCAATATTTACGGAATTACCCGTACATTTACTAACATTTCGTTGGACAAAACAACTGCATCTGTTGCAATAGGTAAAACGGAAACTTTGACAGCGACAACCGTTCCTGAGGGAGGAGAAGTTTCTTGGGAATCGAGCGATGAAGATATTGCCACGGTAGCAAATGGTGTTGTAACACCCATAAAAGAAGGAACAACCACAATTACCGCTACATTCGGTGAGTTGTCTGCGACTTGTACGGTTACGGTAATTCCCGAAGGTTACGTTGACCTCGGCGTTGTTAACGCTAAGGGCGAGCACGTCTATTTTGCTGAATCCAACAGTGAAGAAAGCACTTGGAATGCTATCAACGAAGCCGGTAAATTGGACGAGTTGCCTACCAAGGAAGAGTGGGTAGCACTTGCAAATGCTTGCTATTGGGTGTGGGTTGATGATGGCAGTACGAAGGGAATGTATGCTTACAAACTAAGAGATGGACAGACATCTAATTATTCTGGCTCCTCCTTCAATAATGACCGCAACTACTCAACGACTAGTGACCCGTCGTACATTTTCCTTCCGGTCACTCCGGGCTACTTCATCGGCAACTATTGGTCGAGTACGGAGTACGAGTACGAGGCCAACACGGGCCGCGCGTACTGTTTGTACTTCAATTCGGGCTACGTGCACCTCGAGTACGACCGCTACAAGACTGACTCTTGGTCGGTTCGCACGGTTCGGCGCAGCAAATAACCATGTTTAGGGAATGGATTTTATTAATAATAACGGCTATCGAAAAATCGGTAGCCGTTTTTTTGTTGTGGGAAATAAAAAAAAGTTGTATTTTTGCGACAAACTTTTAATTTGTGCAGATTATGGCAAAATACATAAACCCATATACAGACTTCGGTTTCAAAAAACTTTTTGGGTCGGAGTTGAACAAAGACTTGTTGATTAGTTTTTTGAATGCCTTGTTTGAACAAAGTAAAGGCATTGTTAGCGATGAAATTACTGATATAACATATCTTAACGCCGAAAAACTCGGACGTTCCGCCTCAGAACGCCGTGCGATTTTTGACGTTTATTGCACGACAAAAAACGGCAGCCGCTTTATCGTTGAAATGCAAAACGTTTTTCAACAGTTTTTCAAAGACCGCAGCGTTTATTATTCATCGTTTCCGATTCGTGAAATGGCAAAAAAAGACACAAAGGACGAGACTTGGAATTATGAACTACAAAGTGTTTACACTGTCGGCATTTTGAATTTCGTTTTCAAAGACGAGAAAAAAGACGAAAATACCGGCAAAATGAAAGTCGTTAATGAGTTTTCCGATGATGATTTGTTTCATATTGTCACTTTGACTGATAAAAATACCGGCAAAGTTTTTTATGACAAGTTGGTTTACTTCTATCTTGAAATGCCGAAGTTTCAGAAAACGGAAGATGAACTTGTTACGATGTATGATAAATGGCTTTTTGTTTTGCGCAACCTTTCAAAATTGTTGGAACGTCCGCGAGAATTGCAAGAGCGCATTTTTGAGCGTGTTTTCAGGGAGGCTGAAATCGCGATGTTTTCTCCGGAGGAATACACCGCCTACGAGGAAAGTTTACATTCTTTTTGGGACATAACCAATGCCATGAACGATGCCGAAACAAAAGGTTTTAACAAGGGAAAAGAAGAGGGGCAAAAAATTGGTCGTGAAGAAGGAGCAAAACAACAAGCCATTGCCATTGCCCGTAATCTAAAAGCCGCAGGGCTTGATATTGACTTTATCGCTCAAAACACAGGTTTAACAAAAGATGAGATTTTAAAACTTTAAAATACCACAAAAAATTGTCTGTTTGTCGTATGTTAATCTAATATTAACAAAAAAGCAAAATGAAAATTGCAAGGTGCAAAATGATTTTTCCATAGTGGAGAAGTCAACATTGCAAGGTGCAAAATGATTTTTCCATAGTGGAGAAGTCAACATTGCAAGGTGTAAAATGATTTTTCCATAGTGGAGAAGTTAACATTGCAAGGTGCAAAAAAGTTTTTCCATAATGGGGAAGAAAAAAATTACAGAAATTTAACAATACCATTTAACTCTTTTATAATCAGTAACTTACCCTCAAAAAATCGCTTAAAATAAAAAAAGTTGAAAAAAAGTCGCCGAAAAATGTTTGTAATTAACTAAAAATTACTAATTTTGCAGTCCAAAATGTATAAATTTCAAAGATAAGAGAAATGCCTACAATTCAACAATTAGTAAGAAAAGGTAGAAAGACCATTACTGTAAAAAGTAAGTCTCCGGCATTGGATTCTTGTCCTCAGAAACGCGGCGTTTGTATGCGTGTTTATACGACAACCCCTAAGAAACCGAACTCTGCAATGCGCAAAGTTGCCAGAGTAAGGCTTTCTAACAAGAAGGAAGTCAATGCATACATTCCGGGCGAAGGACACAATCTTCAGGAGCACTCTATCGTAATGGTAAGAGGTGGTCGTGTAAAAGATCTCCCTGGTGTACGTTATCACATTATCCGCGGTACTCTTGATACTGCCGGCGTGGCTAACAGAGGTCAACAGAGATCTAAATACGGCGCAAAGAAACCTAAGCAGAAAAAGTAAAATTTTAGTAAAAAAATGAGAAAAGCAAAACCGAAGAAAAGAGTAATTCTTCCCGATCCCGTTTACGGCGATTCACTTGTTACCCGCTTTGTAAACGACATGATGATCGACGGAAAGAAAAGTGTGGCTTTTAAAATTTTCTACAAGGCTTTGGAAATTGTCGGTGAAAAAACAAAAGAAACCGGCAAAACTCCTACCGAAGTGTGGAAAAAGGCTATGGAAAACATTACTCCGGACGTAGAGGTTAAATCTCGCAGAATCGGCGGTGCTACTTTCCAAGTTCCTATGGAAATCCGTCCTGATAGAAAAGAATCTATCGGCGTAAAGCACTTAATCCGTTATGCAAGATTGCGTTCGGGTCATTCTATGGCTGAAAAGTTGGCTGCTGAGATAGTGGCTGCTTACAACGAAGAAGGTGCGGCTTTCAAGAAAAAAGAAGATACTCACCGCATGGCAGAGGCTAACAAAGCGTTTGCATTCTTCAGATTCTAAGACATTTATTAACATTTTAGACGCTAAAACGAAATGGACAACATGCTTCAAAATACGAGAAACATCGGCATTATGGCTCACATAGACGCGGGTAAAACCACTACTACGGAGCGTATATTGTATTATACAGGTGTTACTCACAGAATGGGCGAGGTTCACGACGGAGCGGCTACGATGGACTGGATGTCCCAAGAAAAGGAGAGAGGCATAACGATAACCTCTGCTGCTATCACCGCTTATTGGAACTATAACGGCGTTAAACACACCATCAACATCATTGATACTCCCGGTCATGTGGATTTTACCGTTGAAGTAGAAAGGTCGTTGAGGGTTTTGGACGGCGCAGTTGCTGTTTTTTGCGGTGTCGGCGGCGTAGAACCTCAGTCGGAAACTGTTTGGAAACAGGCTGATAGATACAATGTTCCGAGAATCGCTTTTGTTAACAAAATGGACAGAATCGGAGCGGATTTCTTCTCGGTACTTATGGAAATTGAAGAAAAATTGGGTGCAAATCCAATTGCAATTCAGATTCCTATCGGTAGCGAGGACAAATTCAAAGGTGTGATTGACCTGATTGAAATGAAAGCATACGTTTGGAACGGTAGCGATGACGGAATGACTTTTGAGGTTACGGATATTCCCGAAGACTTAAAAGGACAAGCCGCAGAATACCGCGACAAAATGCTTGAAAAATGTGCCGACTTAGGTGATGATAGTTTTCTTGAAAAGTACTTGGAGGACAGTTCTTTAATTTCGTCGGACGATATTAAAAAAGTCCTCAGAAACGCCACTGTGTCCCTTAAAGCAGTTCCCGTTTTGTGTGGTTCGTCGCTCAAAAACAAGGGAGTGCAGAAACTTTTGGACGCAGTAACGGCTTATTTGCCAAGCCCTCTTGACTTAGGTGCGGTAAAAGGCACAGACCCCGCAAACACTGATAAAGAGATACTTAGAAAGCCGGATTCAAAAGAGCCTTTTGCGGCTTTGGCTTTCAAGATTGCCGTAGACCCGTTTGTGGGACGGCTTGTTTACATCAGAGTATATTCGGGACGTTTGAACGCCGGAGAGACCGTTTTCAATGTCAGGACGGGAAAAAGGGAAAGAATTTCAAACCTTTATAGAATGTCCGCAAACAAACAACAGGCTTTGGATTTTGTTGAAGCCGGTGATATTTGCGGTGCAGCTGGGTTTAAAGACATCAGAACGGGAGATTCCTTGACTGATCAAAAACATCCGGTGGTTTTTGAAGCGATACAGTTTCCCGACCCGGTTATCGGCGTGGCGATTGAGCCTAAAACTCAGGCAGATCTTGACAAAATGGACGTTGCCCTTAATAAATTGTCAGAAGAAGACCCGACTTTCAAAGTTGAAACCGACAACGAAACAGGTCAGACAATTATCAAAGGAATGGGTGAATTGCATTTGGATATTTTGATTGACCGTTTGAAACGCGAATACAATATCGAAATCACTCAGGGCAAGCCGCAAGTTACTTATAAGGAGAGGATTACGAAAACCGTTGAACATCACGAAGTTTTCAAAAAACAGACTGGTGGAAAAGGTAAATTTGCTGACATTACAGTCAGGGTGTCCCCGTCCGAAGAAAATGAAACCGGCTTAAAGTTCATTAATTCTGTCAAAGGTGGAAATATTCCCAAGGAATTTATACCCGCAATAGAAAAGGGATTTTCCGAGGCTATGAACAACGGACCTTTGGGAGGATTCAAGATGCAAAGCCTTACCGTTGAACTTTTAGACGGTAGTTATCACAGCGTGGATTCAGACGCTCTGTCATTCGAGGTTGCCGCGAAACAGGCTTTTAAGGCGGCTACCGAACAAGCAAAAGCAATATTGCTCGAACCCGTAATGGAACTCACGGTTGATACGCCCGAAGAATATATGGGCGATGTTATCGCCGACGTAAATAAGAGAAGGGGACAAGTAATTAGCACTGATTCAAAAGCAAAAGTGAAGATTATCAAATCGTTAGTACCATTGGCAGAAACATTTGGATACGTTACTGTTTTGCGCACTTTAACGTCAGGAAGGGCTATTTCATCGATGCAGTTTAAGGATTATGAACAAGTTCCTCCTCAGATTGCTCAGGGTATTATTGATATGGTAAAAGGTAAAATTACATTTATTGACCAGTTATAAATTAAAGAATTATGAGTCAGAAGATTCGTATCAAATTAAAATCTTACGACCACAACTTGGTTGACAATTCGGCTGAGAAGATCGTTAAGACCGTAAAAAGCACAGGCGCAGTTGTCAGCGGACCCGTTCCGCTCCCGACCCACAAAAGAATTTTTACGATCAACAGATCTACTTTCGTTAACAAAAAATCGAGAGAGCAGTTCCAATTGTCTTCTTTCAAGAGATTAATCGACATTTATAGTTCTACTCCTAAGACTATTGATGCCCTTATGAAACTTGAACTTCCGAGCGGAGTGTCGGTTAAAATTGAGGTTTAATAATTTGATTTTTAAGTTAACAGTAAAAAATTAACAGTTTACCGCTGTCGGCTGAGCCCGTTCAAGTAAACAAAAAGCATTTTAAAAAAATGTCAGGAATAATAGGAAAAAAAGTAGGCATGACCTCGGTTTTCAATGAGAACGGCGTAAACGTACCCGTTACCGTTATTGAAGCGGGTCCTTGCGTGGTAACACAAGTTAAAACCGTAGAAACTGACGGTTACAATGCCGTTCAGCTCGCTTTTGACGAGAAAAAAGCAAAAAACACGTCAAAGCCGGAATTAAAACATTTTGAAAAGGCAGCTACGACCCCCAAAGTAAAATTAGTCGAGTTCAAAAAAATCGAAGGCGACGTTAAATTGGGTGATACAATCACGGTCGAGAGCCTTAAAGACATCAAATTTGTGGACGTAAGCGGTATTTCCAAAGGTAAAGGTTATCAGGGACCGGTAAAACGTTACCATTTTAACGGTGTAGGCGGCACTACCCACGGTCAGCACAACAGACTTAGAGCACCGGGAGGTTTGGGCGCATCGTCTTACCCGTCAAAAGTGTTCAAAGGCATGAGAATGGCAGGACGCACTGGCGGCGACAAAATCAAAGTTCGCAACTTGCAGGTTGTCAAGATTATCGCAGAACACAACTTATTGTTAGTAAAAGGTGCCGTTCCGGGACCTAAAGGTTCATATTTAATCATCGAAGACTAATGGAAATAGCAGTTTTAAACATCAACGGTCAGGACACCGGCAAAAAAGTCGTTTTGAATGACGATATTTTCGGTGTTGAAACTAATGACCATGCTATGTACCTTGACGTAAAACGTTATTTGGCAGACCAAAGACAAGGTACGGCAAAGGCAAAGGAAAGAAGTGAAATGAGCGGTTCTACCCGTAAACTTCACAAACAAAAAGGCACTGGCGGTGCACGTGTGGGCGATATCAACTCTCCCGTTATGGTAGGCGGCGCAAGATGTTTCGGACCCCGTCCCCGTGATTACAGTTTCAAACTCAACAAAAAAGTTAAAGTGCTTGCAAGAAAGTCAGCTTTGACTTATAAGGCAAAAGACGGACAGATTATCGTAGTCGAAGATTTCGATTTTGAGGCTCCCAAAACTAAAAAAATGGTTGATTTGAAAAATAATTTAAAAATTAACGATAAAAAATCACTTTTAGTTTTGCAGAAAGAAAATAAAAACGTATATTTGTCGTCAAGAAATTTGGACAAATCAAAAATTACAACTGCTTGTCAATTAACGACTTACGATGTACTCAATGCTCAGGCTTTGGTGTTTACGGAGAGTGCAGTTGAGGCTTTGAATAAGATTTTCGAAAACAAATAATTTTATTTAAGAAATGGAAATCATTGAAAAACCGATAGTTACGGAAAAATTTTCCGCTTTGTCGTCGAGGACAATCCACACGGGAAAAAAAGGTAACAAAAAAGGCAGACCTGACACAAGGGCAACAAAAACCCTCGCGCAGTTTGCTTTTGTCGTAAACCCCAACGCCAACAAAATCCAAATTAAGGAGGCTGTGGAAAGTTTGTACAACGTAACCGTAACAGCGGTTAACACTATGAAATATGCTGGAAAAGTAAAATCCCGTATGACAAAGGCGGGCGTAATCGCCGGCAAGACAAAAACTTACAAAAAAGCTGTTGTTACCTTGAAAGAAGGGGACAATATAGATTTTTATAGCAATATCTAAAAAATGGCAGTAAGACAATTTAAACCGACAACTCCGGGACAAAGAGGAAAAGTATTAAGTACTTTTGAAGAGATTACGGCTTCCAAACCCGAAAAATCGCTTACCTTCGGTTATGCGAAATCGGGCGGAAGAAACAACACCGGAAAAATGACCGTACGCTATATCGGCGGCGGTCATAAACAGAAATACAGAATGGTGGATTTTTGGCGCGCAAAAGACGGCATCCCCGCTACTGTAAAAACTATCGAATACGACCCGAACAGAACGGCACGTATCGCTTTGGTTTTTTATGCTGACGGCGAAAAAAGTTACATCATCGCTCCTAACGGACTCCAAGTAGGACAGAAAATCGAGTCTGGCAAAAACGCCGCTCCTGAAATCGGAAACGCATTGTTTTTGGCTGACATTCCCTTGGGAACCGTTATTCACAACATTGAACTCAGACCCGGTGAGGGCGCTAACCTCGCAAGAAGTGCAGGTT
>JAEEGL017327830.1_pt1 | contig 30653 bp, 22 predicted proteins | sample 9134231 | NCBI WGS metagenome assembly JAEEGL01 (sample SAMN16246548, study PRJNA631951) | gut metagenome | biome: gut microbiome; feature: rumen; material: fiber-attached | host: Bos | place: Iran: Karaj | collected 2018-10 | reverse complement strand
TTTCTCACGGATGTCCAGATTCGACTGAAGCTTTTCTCTCATGGCCTTGAGGTCGGCCAGCGATTTAACTTTTGTCATTGTGTAAACTCCTTTAGTTTTTGATGGATTAATATTTTAATTAATTGTTATATAATACGTTATGATGAAATACATAGAGTATTACAGAGTGCAAAGATACGTTTTTTTTGTATATGTACAAGCGTTTTATAAAAATATTTATTTTGAGCCGAATACTATCGGAATGTTACTGGCGAAGAGTTTTACCGCAATGGCAAGAAGCACCACCCCGAAAAATTTCCGGAACACGTAGATAATGTCGTTTCCCAGCCAGCGTTCCAATTTGTCGAGATGACGGATGACGAGAAAATCGATGAGGATGTTGAACAGCAATCCTATCATGATGTTCAGGTCGGCGTATTCCGCACGAAGCGATATGAGTGCGGTGATGGCACCGGGCCCGGCAATGAGTGGGAAAGCCACAGGAACGATACTGGCACCAGAGGTCGAGGCTTCGTTTTTGATGATTTCGTGACCTGTGATCATCTCAAGAGAAAGAATGAAAAGCACGGCGGCGCCTGCAACGGCAAAGGAGGGGGCATCGATGCTGAAAAGCCGCAGCACGGCATCGCCGACATAGAAAAAAACCACAAAGAGAGCGAGCGCCACCAGCGTGGCTTGGAGCGGTTTGATAGCCTTGCCTTGGTTTTTCATTGACAGAAAAATCGGAATGGAACCCGAGATGTCAATGATGGCAAACATCACAAGGAAGGAACTGAATATCTCTATGAAGTTGAAAGGTTGAAACATAGGCGTCTAGAAATTCCATTTGCATTGAAAACGACGTTCATACTCCTCAATGAGCATAGGTTTGAAATCGGGATGGGCGATAAGAATGAGATCTTCGGCCCGGTGCTGAAGCGTGCGACCTTTGAGGCGGGCGATGCCGTATTCGGTGACAATGTAGTCCACATCGTTACGAGAGGTGCTGACTGCCGCGCCCTCGGTGAGAAATGGCTTGATGCGCGATATGGTTCCGCCAGCAGCAGTGCTTGGCATGGCGATGATGGCTTTGCCTTCACGTGCCAGCGATGCACCGCGGATGAAGTCGACCTGTCCGCCGATGCCGCTATATTGACGCATACCGATGGTTTCGCTCGCCACCTGTCCTTGGAGGTCAACTTCCAGACAGGAGTTGATGGAAATCATGCGGTCGTTTTTGGCGATGACAAGGGGGCTGTTGACGTAGTCGACGGGGTGGAACTCGATGTCGGGGTTGTTGTCAACAAAATCATAGAGTTCGTAAGAGCCCATGATAAACGTTACCACTGCCTTGCCGCGGTGCAGTGTTTTACGACTGCCATTGATTACGCCACGACGCATTAGCTCCATGACGCCATTGGAAAACATTTCACTGTGGATACCCAGGTCATTCTTGTCGGTGAGCGACTGCAGCACAGCATCGGGGATGGCTCCGATGCCGAGTTGCAATGTCGAACCGTCGGCCACCAGTGAAGCACAGTGTTGTCCGATGGCCAATTCCACCTCCCCGGGCTCGGGCAACTGTAGTTCTTGTAAACGGTACGCACAGGGAATGATGTGGTCCATTTGCGACACGTGCACCATCGTGTCGCCATAAGTGAAGGGCATGATTTCGTTGGTCTCAATGATGACGGTTTTGGCAGCGCGTATGGCGGCCTTGGCGTAGTCGCAGCTGACACCGAGGGAACAATATCCTTCTGCATTGGGTGGTGTGGCTTGAAATACAGCGACATCGCAGGGAATGTCGTTGCCAATCATGGAGGGTACATCTTTGAAATAGGCGGGGAAGAAATCGCCTTCGCGACGCTCAATCACCTCTCGCGAATTGGCTGATAGAAAGTTGCTGACATGGCGAAAATGACCATAGCATTGCGGTTTATAGCAGGGGTTGTCGCCGAGGGTGGTCATGTGAAAAATAAGCACGTCGTTGTAGTCTTCACAGTGGTCTGCCAGCGTCTGTTGAATCAGCCGCGGTGCGGCTGCCGCATGACCCATCACCACGCACTGTCCGTCATGAATGTCTTTGATAGCCTCTAACGGCTTTGAAACTTTTCGTTTGTATTCGTCTTTCCAGTTCATTTTTGTAGTATTTTGTCAAATAATCTATTTCTGCGTCTGTGTAGGGTAGACAAAAGCCGACGCGGAATAGGGTGAACGGAAAAACTAAAGGGGAAGGTCCGACAACCGCTTTTGACGCGAAAGCATTGTCTGATCATATAGGCAGGTATCCTGGCTTGGCAGCATCAGGGGAGACCTTCTCAAACGGGTATGTTCAATGGTATATTGTCCTCTGATATCGCTGGATTACAGTTGCGCGACAGCTCACGATTTGCACGTGATTCCCTCTTGGTCCACCTTTTCTCGGGCGGAAACCTATAGGATGTATCATATATAAAGAACTATTGCAACGTTTGTTATGCTTAGTGCACACTTCCGTTGTTGCGTTGCAAAGATATGCAATATTATTGATGTGGCAAAATAAAAGACATCCCTTGTTGCTGTCATGTGCACAAGGGATGTCTTATAAGGAGGTTATGTTGCTAAGGGGATTATTTTATCTCGATACCGCCAAAAATGCATTTGCCTTTGACGTAGATGGTCTTTGCGTTTTCAGTAGAGAAGAGGTGCTCGTTGTATTCGACACCGGCAAAGGAGGCCTCCACTGCCGGTTTGACAATCACGTCGTCGCCGACACGTATCTCCATACCGCCAAAGTTGCAGTCGATGTCAATGACGGCACCGTCGAGGATGTCGGCGTTGCGCAGGTCGATACCTACAAATCCGAAACTGGTCTGGACTGTCGCGCCCTCAAAACGTTGTCCTGCGAATTCGAAAAGTTGTTTGCCGAATTTTATGTTGATTTGCCGGATTGAGCGGCCGTCCTGGTTGATTTGCCTTAATTCCTTGACAGTCTTCTTGTCGGGAGAGAAACTTCCGGGAAGATTTTTGCGACAGAAAATGAGTATGAATCCCCAGATGACAGCTATCAAGCAAAGCAAATATTTCCAGAAATCACTCCATTCGATAACCCCTCTTGTCGCCAACAGGAGCAATACGCCCGTTCCGATGCCTATCAATGACATTCCTTTGTCTTTGAAGGAGAAGAAACCTATCAAGCAGGGTATGATGATGAACAGGGTCCACCAGCCTTCGTAACTGAAATTGATTACATCGGTGAGTTCCAATGCCCAACCGATGCCGAAAAGCAGCAAAGCAATGCCGCTGATAATCTTGCCTGTGTTACTCATAGTCGTTGTTTTTTTTGCCCCAAAAACGAGGAAGCTTTTTTTTTATTGTATGGTTTTTAGAAATAGAGTCGCCGGATATACGATTTCCGGGATTGCAGCGTTACAAAAAGGAGAATCATGGAGAAAACAACGAGTATAGCACACCTTGCCGCATTGGACGAGCTGTTGCGCCTGGAACAGCAGTATGAGGAGGCTGCCTACAGTCGTTCGCTCAGTGCAGACAATATCAGTGGCCGCACCAACGAGGCTGACTGCAAGTATCCCATTGCCATCAGCGGGTCGGGTTACAATGCTTTGAATCAGCTGATACTTACTGTCGTATATGAGACGGAAGGCGACGAGTTGGAGAATGACTTTGAACCAGGGCAGCCGGTTGTTTTCTTCTATCTTTCGACGGAAGACAACGAGGCAAAGGAATTGCCTTATACCTGTTTTGTCGATTCATACAAAGAGGGTGTGCTTCAGATTCAGTTGCCCAACAAGTCGGCGCTGAAATCGCTTCAGGACCGGTCGGAACTTTCGTTGCTGGGTGTCCGTGTGGCCATTGATGACACTTCTTACCGCGTGATGCACGAGTCCTTGCATATGGCGATGCGTTCTGACAACGAGAAGTTTGTTCGTCTACGCGAGACACTTATCGGCAACCTTCGTCCTCGGTTCCGGCAGTTGCCGCCGATAGAATTTCCTTGGTTGAATGACAGGCAGAACCACGCGGTCCGTAAGGTTGTGGCGGCGGTGGATGTGGCCATTGTACATGGACCTCCAGGCACAGGGAAAACCACCACACTTGTGGAGGCGATTATTGAGACGCTGCAAAGAGAAACGCAAGTGCTGGTCTGTGCGCCGAGCAATGCTGCTGTCGACTGGATTAGTGAGCAGTTGTCCAAGCGCAGTGTTCCCGTACTTCGCATTGGCAATCCGTTGAAGATGAGCGATGAGATGCTGTCGTGCAGTTATGAACGCCGCTATGCCGACCATCCCGACTACCCGGAGTTGTGGCAAATCCGGAAAAACCTGCGGGAAGGTTTTTTCGAGAAGCTCTCTCATGGGAAAAAAGAGGCGGTGCGCCGCCTCCGTAAACGTCAGGTCGAGCTTGAAATCAAAATCAACGCAGACCTTTTCGAACAGGCGCGGGTGGTGAGTTGTACGCTTATCGGAAGTGCCTATCATATTATGGAGCACCGCCATTTTAGCACGCTTTTCATTGACGAGGCGGCACAGGCGTTGGAACCTGCCTGCTGGGCGGCCATTCTCAAAGCAGACCGCGTTGTCCTGAGCGGGGATCACTGCCAGTTGCCACCTACAGTGAAATGTATCGAGGCTGCGCGCAAAGGGCTTTCAGACACATTGATGCAACATGTGGTACACACCAAGCGGGAATGTGTCACGCTGCTGGACACGCAATATCGCATGCACAAAGACATTATGGAGTTTCCTTCGCGGTGGTTTTATCACGGTTCGTTAAAAGCTGCGCCTGAAGTTGCAGACCGATTGGTGCATTTTATGGATACACCATTGACATGGATCGATACAGGGAACGAGAATGCGAGAACGGAAAATGGGGAGCGAAAAAACCGTATAGGATCCATCAGCAACAGTGAGGAAGCCAAATTGGTAGTGCATACGCTTCGTGATTATGTGGATATGATAGGATTGGAACGCATCGTTGCCGACGGTGTCGATTTTGGCATTATCTCGCCCTACCGTGCCCAGGTGCGGATGATTCGACGGCTGCTCAAAATGCAACGGTTCTACCGCCGTATCCGCGGACAAGTGAGCGTGCATACGGTCGATGGCTTTCAAGGTCAAGAGCGGGATGTGATAGTCATCAGCATGGTGCGTGACAACGAAAAAGGTGAAATCGGGTTTCTTGGCGATTTGCGCCGTATGAATGTGGCTATCACCCGAGCACGTATGAAGCTCATTATTATCGGCAACAGCGAGACGTTGTCAAAACACAAATTCTATAACGCTCTTTTCGAGCATTTTGAGAATGTCGGACAGGTGATGACGGCTATAGAAGAAACGACAGGCACCCAAGATGAACAAGGGCGCCTGTCTGAAAACTGATAATGAAACTTTTTTAAGTTATCTCTTCACGATTTTGTGTGTCGTTCCATTGACGCGCAGCATGTAGATGCCGTTGTCCAAGGAATGGATATCGACAGCATTGGTTCCATTGTGAAGGGTCAGCGTCATCACTACACGACCGTTGATGTCATAAAGTTGTGCGAGTACAACCTCTGGGTTGTTGACAGAGATGAAGACGCGGTCGGTGGCGGGATTCGGGAACAGGGCAGTGATAATGCCGTTGTCTGTCGATTCAATCGATTCGGTCTTCTGGTTGATAACGGCGACGCCGTCAAGATCGAAACCTGCGCTGTATGAGATGGTGGGGAAGGGGTCGTTGACGATGTGGCCAAAGGCATCGTATGTGCCCAGCGCCGGGTCGATGCTGCCTACAACGTCGATGATACGGACGTGGGTGATATTGTTGATGTCAAGTCCGGTGCTGTCGCGCAGTTCTTCAAGATCGAACGGCGTGCCGAAACCGACGCGGTATTTTCCAGCGAGGTTGTTGATGTAGGTCGGGTCGACCGAGCTGCTAATCTGTCGGGCTGTCTGGGTGAGTGATGTGGCGGGGAAGCGGATAAAACGTTGTCCGTCGGAACTTACTTCCACGAAAGCCAATTCGAGGAAATAGTCGTTGAAGGAGTTCTCAAATACTGCGAAATCATAGCCAGTGCCGTTAGTGATGGGTTTCTCGAAGATCAGAGTTGCCGAACCGCCGTCGCCAAGACTGACAACATCCATGGTGTTTGTCGTAGCTGCTCCGATAGCCTCGTCAGCGGTGCCGTAGTTTACTTCCGGAGCGCTGGGGTTGGAAAGGTTCTGCGAGCCGAGAACGAGTGTGCAGCCGGTAGCCCAGGCCTTGATGCGGCTGTCAGTGCACGCAATGGCCGTGCTACCCTCAGTGCCGGCAGCACCGCAGAAGGGGCCGAGACCGGCTGGCTGTGTGACAGCATAGATGGTGTAGGGCCAGACATAGGTATAGTCCCAATAACCGCCCCAGTCGGGAATCCAAGTGCTGTCGACAATCACAGCCACGCTGAGGTCACCCCATTTGTAGAAGTCGCCGTCTGCGAGTTCGTCAGCCATGCCCATGCCGCCGACGTGGTTGAGGAGACTCCACCAGTAGTTGTTGGGAGTGATGCCGAATGTGACGTTGCCTGCGGTGAAGTTGATATCACTGAGGAAGCCCCCGTTCATGGTGTAGCTGAAGCGTGGATCGGCAGCAGCGATGTCATCCATCATATTGTTAACGGTTTTGGTGCCGTTAAATCGGTATCCCCAGGCCAAAACGGTGTCGGCCCAGTTGATGGCCAACACCACCTCGTTGCTGCCCTCGCCAACCCAATATTCTATGGCGCTGGCATTGATGGAGGCGTCGGTGGGTGCCGGTTCGCTATTCGGTACAGGCACAGGCGTCGGTAGGGTGTTCCAAGCCTCTTCCATATAAAAGCCCCACATTTCGTTCCAGCCAGTTGCCGAGTTGAGATCGCCGTATTTGAATACGTCACCGTTGTGCAGAGTCTCTGCGGCGCCCGAGCCGGCACTGACGCCGTTGAGGTTAGTCCACCAGAAGTTGTATCCCATAGCGGGATCGACAGGAGAAAGCCCCAGGGTGTCGCCGTCGTCGGTCACAAAATGGATGTCGCCACCGTTAGAGGGTGTTCCCACAGTCCAAAAGCGTGGATCGGCGGCGGCGATGGCGTCAATCATTGCCTGGGCTGTGGTGGTGCCGTTGAAGAGATATCCCCAAGCGAAAGCCGTGTCGGGCTGTGCAAAGTTGACGATGAACTCGGCGCTGTCGGTGCCACTGCCCACCCAGTAAAGGATTTCGCTGAAGGGAAGTGCCGCATCCACCGTGTCGGGCTGCGTGCCGCCACCATTGGGGTTGCTGGCGTAGATGAGGTTGTTCACACCTGTGAAATTGTAGTTGTCGCAGGTCGATTCGGAAATACGCAGCCAGGTGCTGGTGAGGTTTGTCAGGTTGTAGACGCCATTATAGTTGTTGCAATTCCACCCCGCAGAAGGTGTCAGGACTACACCGGCATTAGGGTCGTTGTAAGTCACTCCAGACAAAAAGGATCCCGAAATGGTGTAGGAAAAACGACTGTCGTAAGCCATAAGGGTGTCGAGTGCGTCGAGCAGTGTGATGGTGCCACTCCAATGGATGCCCCATACCACCACGGTCGGGGTGTAACTGGCGTCGTCGTCATCCCAGCCGATAGCCACGACGGAACTGTTGCTGCCTGAGCCCGTCCAATACTGAATGTCGGACTCGTTGATAGTGACCGATTTCGGTCCAGACTGAGCCATCATACAGGATGCTGCCACCAGTCCACAGAATAAAGCCAATAATTTTTTTACCATTTTGATACTGTTTTAATTGTTAATGATTTCAGTGTTACAGTATCGGCAAACAAAATCGGGGGTAAGAGAGAAAAAAGATGCGAAAGAAAAACCTATAAACCGCATCTGTTTTTCGGACACTTTTTCCTCGAAAGCGAGCCGATATTTTCAGATTTGGCAGGTCTTCTGACTCGTTCATTGCACATCAACCTTCCCACGTACCTATGGCGATACGCAGTGGTTATTAATTTGATTTGCAATTTGCTGAACTTACAGCAGCGGGACTGTTCAGGATTTTCACCTGATTCCCTTTTCACGCCTTTTCAGGCGACCAAATCAAATGCAAAAATACGAAAAAAAACGAAAATGCAAATTATACTTCTTTCATCCTGTCGTCTTTGCCCCAGACCGCGTTCATGGCAGCAATACACTCCTGACGGGTGATGTCGTCTTTGCGTTCCAGATGCCGCTGGTAGAAGATGCAGCGTGACAGACCGATGCGGTTGATGACCACATCGCCGGCAAAAGATTCGCAGGTAGGAGCTCCACACAGTCCGCAGTCTATCTGCGGCAGCCGGGCCTTGAGTTTGTTGATGCGTTCCATTTTCTCAAAAGCCTTGCTGCGATCTTTGTCGAGAACAAACATCGAACGGGGTTGTGGTGCTTCCACACGGCAGTTTTCCAGCAGGTAGTCTTTCATCTTGTCCATCTCGCGTTCGCGCGGCACTTCGCCGTTGCGTTCGCGTTCAGCAGCCTTGCGGGCCCGTGAATACATGCGGGCACCGCACAGAAAGCGGTTCTCATAACTGAGTAGTGCTCCGGCGCAGCTCTGGTCGCAGGCTCTCAATTCCAGGAATTCGACATCCTCCACTTCGTCGTTCTCCAGTTTGTCGAGGAAATCCATTACATTCTGTATGCCATCGATGGAGTAGCTCTTTTTGGCCAGACAGATGCGTCGTTCACCATTGGTGAGTGTGCTGAGGATAGCATCGCTTGACAGGTTGATAGTGCGACTTTGTTTGGGTATGTAGTTCTTTCCCTGCTCCTTGATTTTGTGGTAGGTGCGGTTGAAGAGAGAGTCCATGTTGATAACGCCGTCGATGATGGAGCGTTTCTCACCGATAGGTGCTTTGACAGCAGCAATCTTGGCAGCGCAGGGAGTGACGTAGAAGAGTCCAATCTCCTCTCGTGGAATGCCCCTGTTTTGCAATTCTTGCAGGCAGTATATGGCCGAGATGTCGAGGGGCGCCTTGATGGGGGTGATGTTCTCGACAAGTGAAGGATATTTAATCTGTATCAGGCGCACAATGGCGGGGCAGAAACTGGAAATCAGTGGTCGTATGTCAGGATTCTCACGGGCAAAATGCTCTTTGGCATCGGCATAGATGTTGGCGGCCGATTCGACTTCGAAGACATGACGGAAGCCCAAATCCTCGAGGGCGGAGTAGATTCGTGACACGCGGATTTCCTCGGGAAACTGTCCCAGGAAGACGGCAGGGATGAGGGCTACAGAGTGCGGAAACTCATGAACCATCTCAAAGTCATCCTGGTTGATGTAGATGGCTTCGACAGGGCAGACTTCATGGCATTTGCCACAGTCGATGCAGCGATGCTCCTGAATATTGGCAGTCCCTTCGCTGATGCGTATGGCTTCCGTAGGACAGGCTTTTAGACAGCGCATGCAACCAATGCATTTTTTGTCGTCAATTTTAAGTGCGTGTACGAACATTTTGTTTGAGTGTATGTGTTTTTATAGTTTGAAAGGTTAGAAGGTTTTAAGAGGTTTGGAAGATTCTCGTATTGTTTAGGTGAGATAACACCCCTTCAACTTTTTTCGGCGGAGCAGTCTTTTTCAATATTGTTAGAAGTTGACTTCCATTTCAACGGTGGTACCGACACCCACTTCACTGGTGACGTTGAGTTTGTCGACATTTTTTTGCATGTTGGGCAGACCCATTCCGGCACCGAATCCCATATCGCGGACTTCAGGACGTGCAGTGGAATAGCCTTCCTGCATGGCAAGCGCGATGTCGGGTATCCCGGGTCCTTTGTCGGCAACGACCATCTTGATTTTGTCGGAGTCGATGTCGACCAGAACCTTTCCCCCGTAGGCGTGTGCTATGGCATTGACTTCAGCTTCATAAAGAGCAACAACAACCCGTTTGATTTTGGTTGGTTCTACATTGAGTTGTTTTAGCGTTTTTTTTACAGAACTGGATGCCTTGCCGGCGTTGACGAAATCGCCTTCAATTACAGTGTATTCTTGATGCATGATGAGAATTTTTATCTTTTTAGAATAAGGGTTTGATACCGGCTTCGTAGAGGAGGCCGCAAACTTTAAACATGGAGTAGGCGCAACTGAGGATGACCATGTCGTTGTCTTCAGCAAGTTCCAGCATGTCCTCTGTCACCTTTTTGTTTCGGACGACAACGATGATGTCGAGCGTAGCCATATCGCAGGTACGGATGGTCTGCACGTTGCAGAGTCCCGTAATCAGCATGGGTGTGTCCTTCAAGGTCAGCACATCGCTCATCAAATCAGATGCAAAGGCGTGCTCCACTTCTTCGTCCATCCGGTTCTCCCCGATACAGACGGTGGCATTAAGCAGTTTTGCTATTTCACGGATAGTCATTGTTCTTATGTTTTATGGATTGTTTTTTTTGTTTTTTAGTTTGCAAATGAGAGTGCAAATTTACATATTTTTTTGAAATTGAAACGCTGAATGTGTCGTTTTTTTTTGCTTTTGGAATTTTATAATATTTGCAAATAATTGTGATTGATGTTTTTGTATGATACAATAATATGTTGTACACTTGCGTTATCTTTCAAAACCAAACGATGAAAAACATGTTGCTTAAAACGGGGGATAAAGTGGCTTTGGTTGCTCCTGCCCGAAAGGTATCCCCCGACGAGATGGCACCGGCCATACATGTTTTGGAACAATGGGGACTGCATGTCGTTGTGCCGGAGGGTTTGTATGCCAGTGATTGTCAGTTTGCAGGCAGCGATAGTCATCGTGCGTCGGTTATACAGGCGCAACTCGATGACAATTCTGTTCGGGCAATTTTCTGTGCCCGAGGTGGATATGGTACAGTCAGAATCATTGACTCCCTTGATTTTTCTGCTTTCAACAAGTCGCCCAAATGGATTGTCGGCTATAGTGATATCACTGTTTTGCATAGTCATGTGTCATCCCATTCTCATATTCCCACCCTACATGCCACAATGCCTATCAACTTTCCTTCTGATGGCGATTGGCAGGACTGTCCTGCATTGAACAGTTTGCACCGGTTGCTTTTTGAAGGGGAGATGCAATATACTTTTGTATCGAATGGCGTTGCTTCCCTCAATCGAAACGGGCGGTGCGAGGCTCCCATAGTCGGAGGAAATCTGTCGGTGTTATACAGCCTTCTGGCATCACGTTCAGATATTGACACGGAAGGGAAAATACTCCTTTTGGAAGACTTGGACGAATATCTATATCATATTGACCGTATGATGATGGCTTTACAACGGAGTGGAAAATTGTCGAAGCTTAAAGGTTTGATAGTAGGGGCAATGAGCGATATGCATGACAATACCATACCGTTTGGACGTACAGCAGAGGAAATTGTGCAAGATGCGGTTTCCGGATACGGCTATCCGGTGGCGTTTCATTGTCCATTTGGTCATATAGGCGTCCAAAACATAGCTTTGCCACTGAATGTGAATGTTTGTTTTGAAGTGACTGATAATGAAGTAGAAATTAGGTTTTAATTGACGTTGAGGGGGTCTAAAAAAAACTGTTTAAAAAAATATTTGTATCTTTGCATTTTATAAATGATACAATGAAAAGCCTATGTTGCTTATCCATGTACCACGATTGACAAACAGGGTGGGGTATACGCTCAATGTGATATTCCGTTACATTCTGCGGACAGAATTTGAAATCACCACCGATATCGACATCTTCAATCGTCACGAAGGTGCGAAGTTGTGTTATGGTCATCGAAAAGTAGGCGATGGTATTTTTCTAAAGTCCTCTGATTTGCTTTTTAAAACCACGATTGAAGAGCAAAAGATATCGTCGGTTCTCTATAATGACACTCCCGCCATTTTCCCTACCTACGACAATGCAAGTGTGTTGCCTTTTGACCCTTTGGCGGCCGCATTTTACTGTTTGTCCCGCTATGAAGAATATTTGCCTCACTTTTGTGATGTGCATGGTCGTTTTCCAGCCACAGAGAGTGTCGCCTACAAGGAGCATTTTTTGCATCTTGCGATAGTGGACAGGTGGTCTTTGATGCTGGCTGACAAAATAAAGGAAAGATATCCGGAGGAACATTTTCCGACGCGTTTTTTTGACTTTGAAGATACTTTTGATATTGATGCAGCCTATTGCTACTTGCATAAAGGCCTTGTGCGTACAATTGTAGGTTTTTGTCGCGATATGTTTGTGCGTCGTCAGCGTGACGAGGTCAGAAAACGGTTCCGTGTGTTGTTCCGCCGGGAACGGGATCCCTTCGATTGTTTCGACTATGTGTTGGATGTTCATGACAAACATCCGGGTATTCGGCTTAAATTCTTCCCGCTGATGGCGGATTACAATGTGTATGACAAGCCGATTTCCTATCAAAACAAGGAATTCAGACAGTTGCTTCAACATTTGTGCGATTATGCAAAACTGGGACTACACGGATCGTATGCGTCGCATGACGAACCCGAAAGAATTAATGTCGAGAGCGACCGTCTTTCTTCGTTGCTGCATCGCTCCACGGTACGAAACCGATACCATTTCCTTCGGATGACACTTCCCGATTCGTACAATGTATTGATGGATAATGGTATTATGCACGATTACACAATGGGGTATGCCGATGAACCAGGCTTTCGGGCGGGTACGGGAACCCCTTATCCTTTTTTTGATTTGGATAGTGACAGCGAAACGGCTTTGACAATCCATCCTTTTGCTGTAATGGATTCCACTTTGTATTATTACAAGAAAATGTCGTGGGATGAAGCGGAGAAAGTTTATTACCAGCTGCTTGAAGAACTAAAGACCGTGGGAGGCGTCTGCTCTGTCCTGTGGCATAATCAAAGTTTGTGTGAAAGTTTTGGATGGCAAGGTTGGCGCGGTGTCTATGAACGTGTTTTGGATAAGGCAGACCAATTCCGGAATGCAAAATAATATTATTCAGAAAAGATAATAGCCATGAATTATAAATCTAAATTACATGATATCAAGGCATTCGTTTTTGATTTCGACGGAGTGATGACGGATGGTAGTGTTTGGATGTATGCGGATAAAGAAACGGTTCGTTGTGGTAATATCAAAGATGGTTTTGCCATCCAGTATGCCGTCAAAAAAGGATATATTATCGCTGTGATTTCGGGTGCTACATCTTTGAGTATCAACAACCGGATGGAGTCGTTGGGCGTCAAGCAGATTTATACGGGCTGTGCCAATAAAATCGAGACATATCGTAAATTCTTGGAACATAATAAACTTCGTGAAAATGAAGTCTTGTGTATGGGTGATGACATTCCAGACTTTGAGATAATGAGTCATTGTGGTGTGGCTGCCTGTCCGGCCGATGCTGCAGAGGAGATAAAGGAAATATCTGATTATGTTTCTCTATACAGTGGGGGAAAAGGATGCGTGCGCGATGTGATTGAACAGGTGCTGAGGCTTCAGAAAAAATGGTTTCACGCAGATGCCGTAAATTGGTAGCAAAAAAACAATTGTTATGAAAAAAATACTGATTCTGCTGTTGCTGTCAGTGTATGCAATACATGCAGTGGGGCAAAGTGTCTCGTCTACCGACACCACAAAGGTATATAAGATGCGGGGCACTTATTACAGCGACCGTTTTGTGGGGCGCAAAACAAGCAATGGCGAGGTGTTTAGTCAGAACAAGTACACGGCCGCCCATTGCTCTTTCAAGTTTGGCACATTGTTGCTGGTGACCAATTTACGAAACGGCAAGCAGGTTATTGTCCGTGTAAATGACCGTTGTCCGAGACGTAATGTGGTTGATATGAGTAGAAAAGCGGCTCGTCAAATCGGTGTGGGTTCTACTGAAGTCCAGGTGCAGGTGCTGCCCGAACGTTTCTATTCCTATTGGGAATCGCAAGAGGATTATTTGGAAATTTTGGAGAATGGTGATTTCCTGAACTTTATTAAAGGAAAGTCCAAATATCATGTGGTGGCAAAACATGATGCAAAAGGTTCCAAAACGGGCGATAAGAAGAATAAGTCGGAACTCCGTGGCAACGAGGTTGTCGAAAGAAAAAATAACACGATGCAAGATGTTGATTATCAGCTCTACGATATAGAACTTTGTTATAGCGACAGCCGTAACGCAGCAAAGAAACAGGTAGAACAGTTGCCGATATACTATCAAGACCGTGTGGAATACAAGCCTGTGGTAGGATCCAACAAGGTGGAAGTTCGTTTGGTTATTTCCGCCAAAATGCCCAAGGCAGAGTCTGTTTTGAAAGATGTAAAAGGACTTTTCCCCAGCGCAAAAATAGTGAAAACTAGATAAAGAATTTAGATTATTTAAAATCAGCGAGTTATATTTATTACTAATAATTTATTTATAATTTTTTTCTAAAAAAGGTGCATGAATAGATAATTCTTATTATCTTTGCAAGTCAAAATGAACTTTGTCTTGACGTTGTCAAGACGGGTTGTTTTGATTGTATGTGTTTGAAAATAAATTTATTGGAATATATTAACTTTTAGAACAACATGAAAATCGGAATCAAAAAAAACATATCAATTTTGCTTTTGATATTGGGATTTTCATGTGTTGGTCATGCTCAACAGGAGATACAGTTCACGCAATACATGTTCAACCGTTTGGCCGTTAACCCTGCTTATGCAGGAAGCTCGGGTTCCATGTGCGGATCGATAATGTACAGAGGTCAGTGGCTGGGTCTGCGGTTGGATGCTCCAACACCAGGCGCCAAGGCCGGATCGTTACCTACAGATTATCTTTTTTCGTTTGATTCTCCTGTGAAAATACTTCACGGCGGTCTTGGTATCACGCTCTTTTCTGACAAAATCGGCTACAATTCAACTGTCAGTGGATCCATCGATTATGCATTCCGGATTTATTGGGGTCCGGGAAACCTTTCTGCTGGTATCGAGGGTAACTTCTACAGCATTACCCGCGATGCAGGTCTTTTGGGTTCAGACGATCTCCCGGGCGATCCCACTCAGATTCCGACAACCTCTTCCGACCCCCTTGTTAACAATCAGGAGGTCAGTGATTTTTTGATTGACTTTTCGGCTGGTGTCTACTATCAGGTGCCAGGCACTTACTATCTAGGATTTGCCCTTAAGAATATTCTGGGTGCTCACAGTGACGACTTGAATTTCGGAACCAGTCGCATCATGAATATTCTTGGTGGCTATGAATTCATCATTCCTTCCAATCCTTCTTTCCGTTTAAAACCCTCAGCCTTGATTCGTACGGCGGATTTCTCCGTTTTCCAAATCGAGGCGTCGTGTTTGCTGGAATATCAAAGTCGTTTCTGGGGCGGTGTGAGTTACCGTTTCCAGGATGCGGTCTCTTTCTTGGCAGGTCTTAATTGGGACAAGATGAAAATTGGTCTTGCTTATGATTTGACGACGAGTAAACTGGGCGTTTATAAGACGGGATTTAGTTTCGGATCTCTGGAGGCTTATCTCCGTTACTGTTTCAAGATTATTATTCCTCCCAAGAACCCCACAATTTATCAAGGCACACGTTATCTGTTATGATAATTTGATGCAAAATGAAACTTTTCAAAAACTTTTCCGTAAAAGAGCAGAAAAATAGTTATATTCGAACGACACACATTTTATAATAAGGAAATTAAAATCATAAATTATATGAAAAAGTTGTTTTTCGTACTCGCAGGAGTAGTTCTATTGTGGAGCTGCGGTTCTTCTGAAAAAGGAGAACTTGTCGGTGTTCAAGACCGTCCCATTTTTGAGGATATCGACCTCAAGGGTATGGTTTTCATCAACCAGGGCAATTTCAGCATGGGTTCCGGAACCCAGGGCGTTACCTATGGCAAGCCGTTGCAGCCTCGCACCATGCAGGTCGGTTCCTATTTCATGGACGAGACCGAGATTACAAACAACGAATACCGTCAGTTTGTCAATTGGGTTATCGACTCTATCGCCCGCCGTATGCTCGGTGAGGCTGGTATCGATGGTTACCTGATTGAAGAAGATGAATATGGCGAACCGCTGGAACCGGCTATTCTCAACAAGAAAGAGAAAATCCGTTGGAACGAGCAGGAAACGCGTGAAGCTCTCGAAGATCTCTATCTGCCGGAGAAAGACCGTTTCTATCGCCGTCGTACCATCGACCCCGCCAAACTGAACTATGAATACTATTGGATTGACTACGCTGAGGCTTCCAAGAAAGAAAATGCCACAGCTGTCAAGGACGAATACAAGGGTACCATGTTTGCACCGCGTCCCAAGGGTTTGAACAACCGTTCTTCGTTAATCAAACGTGAAGTGGTTAATATCTATCCCGATACACTTTGCTGGGTGCATGACTATACCTATAGTATGAATGAAGACTTCACTCGTCAGTATTTTACCTCCCCGGCCTACGACAACTATCCTGTTGTGGGTATCAGTTGGGTGCAGGCCAAGGCTTTCTGTGTGTGGCGTTCCAATTACCTGAACCGCTACCTTGAATCCATCGACTATCAGCAGATGAATGATTTCCGTCTGCCGACCGAAGCCGAGTGGGAGTTTGCTGCCCGCGGCGGTATCGCTGGTGAGTCTTATCCTTGGGGTGGTCCGTATGTCCGTAACCCGAATGGATGCTTCCTTGCCAACTATGAGCCCCTGAGAGGTGCTTACGATGACGATGGTGGTGTCAAGACGCTGATGGTCGGACACTATGCTCCCAACGATTATGGTCTGTATGACATGGCCGGCAATGTTTCCGAGTGGTGTCTGGATGCCTACAATACCTCCACCTATGTTGTTGCCAATGCTTTGTCGCCCTACTACAACTATAATGCCGCCGACGATGCTGCTCCAGCTATGAAGATGAAGGTTATCCGCGGTGGTTCTTGGAAAGATCAGAAATATTTCATCCAAGTCCAGACCCGCGACTTCGAGTTCCAGGATACTTCCAAGTCTTACATCGGTTTCCGTTGCGTCCAGCCTTATCTGGGTCGTGTCAAGGGTGACAACCTGAAGTCGGCTTCCAACGTTGCCAGATAATACAATGACTACGTGTGGAAACAATAAAATAATGATAATAAATCTTTAAAAATAAGTAAACACTTAAAAACTTAATGTTATGAGTAAATTAGACAACCTTGTTCGGAGTAAAGGTTACAAAAACTTCATGAGCAAACTGTATGGATGGGGTGCTTCGGCAGTTATTATTGGCGCTCTGTTCAAAATCAACCACTGGCCGGGTGCTGTTCCTATGCTGATTCTGGGTATGGGTACGGAATCCCTGATTTTCTTCCTTTCCGCTTTTGAACCGCTCCATATCGAGTGGGACTGGAGTCTGGTGTATCCTGAACTCGCTGGCATGAAAGGTGAGGATGTCTCCGGTATCATGAAGACTGAGACGGGTGTCTCCGTTACAGAAGAACTGGACAAAATGCTGGCGGATGCCAAAATTGGTCCAGATCTGGTGGAACGGTTGGGACATGGAATGGAGAATCTTGCCAATTCTGCCAACTCATTGAACAACATGACCACCGCTGTTGCCGCTACCGACAAGTTTGTTACCAATATGGATGTTGCCGCTGAGGCTGCCAACGACCTCTCTGCAGCATACAAACGTACTACGGAATCGATTAATAAAGATTTCGACCTCTCCTCCTCATATTCTGAGAGCCTCAAAGGTGCCACAGCCGCTGTTACCAACCTGTCGACCATTTATCAGGAAACGGCTCAGACACTTCGTGCAGGCGACACTTCTTACGTTGATGAACTCAAGAAGATGGCTGCCAGCCTTTCTTCCATCAATGCCATGTACGAAATCCAGATGCAGAATTCTTCTTCGCAGCTTGAAGCTACCAAGGAGGTTCAGGAACGGATGCAGACCATGGTTGCCAACTTTGCAGATTCTGCAGAGGGCGTGTTGAAGTACAAAGAGCAGGTGGATGCACTCACCAGAAAGGTTGCCGAACTCAACCAGGTTTATGGCAACATGCTTGCCGCTATGCAAACCCGCATCTAAGGCGTTATTGTAATTCAACGGGTAAATCAACAAAGTTAGACCGTTTTCAATTTGTCAGACAAAAAAAGGTGACTTGATATGTATGGACAGGAAAACGATTTTTTAAAAACAAAAAACAATTAGAATATGGGTGCTACAAATTGCCCGGAAACCCCGAGGCAAAAGATGATTGCAATGATGTACCTCGTGTACACCGCCCTGCTGGCACTGAACGTTTCGGTTGAGATCCTGAATGGTTTTGTGACGGTCGGCGATGCTATGAACGAGTCAAATAGAAATATCGAGACTCAGTTGGTCGAGGCTTATGATCTTTTTGATCAGGCCATGATTAACGACTCTTCCAAAGTGGTTAAATACTATGAGGCAGCCCAGCAAATCAAAGGCTATACCGATTCGCTGAAACTGCTGATTGACGAGTCCCGTTACGGCTTCCTTTGCTATATGCAGAGTACTGCCAATGTGGTAAAGCATAATGCTGACGGTACCGTTAACAAACGTAAAATCCCGCTGCGTGACGCTAATGGCAATCCGTTGCTCGACAGCGCCAGAGTGGCACTTGACCTGGGTGGTCTCGAGATTATCGACAAAAAGGACAATACCGATATGGGTTCGCATTATTTCTATGGAAAAAGCGACGCCCCTGACGGCAAGGCTCTTGATGTAAAGAAAGCTATTATTGAATATAAAGAGAAAGTGAGTCGGATTTTCCAGGATACCAATCTCACGCATGACACTGTTGAAGTGAACTTTGGTATGGATGTGGAAAGCGAGTTCTTCAGTTCTCATGCAGGCCGTATGGTCACATGGGAAGAATACAACTTCGATGGAGCAATCGCCATTGCCGATATGGTTTGTCTGTCGAGAATGAAGTCGGAGTTGATGAATGCCGAATATGATGCTATTAAGAAACTCTTTGGCATGATCGGCAAGGAGGACTTCAAATTTGACCAGATTACCGCCATTTGTCGTCCGTCGGCCACCTATATCATTTCAGGTGGACGTTACGAACTGAAGGTCAACGTCGGTGCTTACGACTCAAAGCGTGTATTCCGTGCTGTCATCAACGGACAGAACTACCAGAGCGGTCCCGATGGTACCATTACCTATACCGCCGGTGCGGTGGGTGAAGGTCAGAGAACTGTCAAAGGTACTGTCTATATGATGAAAGATGGTAAAGAAGAGGCTTATCCCTTTGATGAAAGCTACTTTGTTGCAGCACCTGTCGCTGTGGCCGAGTTGACCAAGATGAATGTGGTCTACGCCGGTATCGACAATCCTATTTCGGTGAGTGTACCGGGTGTGGCTTCAAGGGATGTCATTCCCACGATTACGAGTGGTAATGCCACCATAGTCAAGGCAGCAGGTGATGGTAACTACATTATCAAGCCTACCAAGATTGGTAAACTGTCTTTGAGCGTCAGTGCCAAGGTGGACAAAGGAACCAAGAATATGGGCACCAAGGAGATTCGTATCAAGCGTATCCCCAAACCCTCGCTGAGAATTGGTAGCTTCAAGAGCGGCGACCAGGCTTCGAAGGCTGAAATTACGGCCAACCCCGTGTTGCGTGCCACGATGGAAGATTTCGACTTCCAGATTCCGGCGCTCCGTATCAGCACTTTCGTCTTCAATGTCCAGGGTTCTGGTGCACTTGACCTCAATGGTAGCGGCAACCGTTTGACTCCGGAAATGATCAGCCGTATCAACAATGCCAAACGTGGTCAGAAAATCTATATCACCGATGTGACGGTCAAGACCCCCGACGGTCAGACCCATTCATTGGACTGCACACTTAGATTGAAGTAACATAAAATTCACATACAATGAAGAAAATATTGTTTTGCTTAGGACTGCTCATCTTTGTAGCCGCTGGTTACACTGCCAATGCACAAAGTGTTATTGACTCAGAAGATGACCATAATTTCAACAACTTCTACAAGAAGGATCTTGCCAAGGGAAAGCAGGCAATGCCTTATGCTTACCTTCGCGAGACGGATGTCGTCTGGGAGCATTTTGTGTGGAGGACGATTGATTTTCGTGAGAAATTCAACCAGTTTTTCTATTTCCCGACAGATCCTAACAAAAGCACTCAAGGTCGTGTCAATTTGGCAAATGCCATCATGACTGCTTTGGAAAACGGCGATATCGAAGTGTTCAAGGAGGACGACTTGAAAACTCCTTACACCTATGAAGAGATGAGAAGCCAATTGACCCGCAGCTATAATTTCCACATCGCTGAATACGATGAATGGGGCGATGAGACTGAAGGTCGCGATACGTTGATTACCGAGGAATTCCGTCCGGAAGAGGTGTACTCTGCCAGAATTAAGGAGTCTTGGTACATTGACAAACAGGATACCCGCCAGAAAGTCCGCATCCTTGGCTTGACGCTCGTTTACAACTACTGCAAAGAGCGTGACGGCGAGCGTGTTTGTGACAACGTGGAGATGTTCTGGGTACCGATGGACGACATGCGTGTACGCAATGCATTGGTCAAGATTTATGCCTACGACGAAAACAACTCCCATTCTGTCCGTTCCTACGACGATGTCTTCATCGAGCGCTTCTTCGACAGTTTCTGCTACCGTGAATCGAACACCTACAACCGTCCTATCTCTGCTTATTTGACGGGTACGGATGCCATTCTGGAATCGCAGGCTGTTGAGAACAAACTTTTCGACATTGAGTCCGATATGTGGGAGTACTAGGGTGCTGTCTCTGATTGAAAAGCGTCAATTGTTTTCGACGAATTCAATCATCGGATACATAAATTATAAGAGTTAAGGATCGTGTCGATTCTTAACTCTTATTTTTTCAGTTCAAATGATACGCATTATTCGATATGGTCTCTTGACGCTGACGCTTATGGTGTCGGGTCGTCTTGCTGCCCAAGTGGTGGAAACGGGTGGCAAGCATTTCTATGAGCGTCATATCACGAAGGAGCGTGAGGCCATCGATTTTCCTTATCTTCGGGAGACTGATATCCTTTGGGAAACGACCATTTGGCGTACCATTGACATGCGCGAAAAATTCAACACTTTTTTTTATTATCCTATCGAGCGCGAGGGTTTCGACGGCCGTCGAAATTTCGCCTACATGATATGGGATGCGGTTGTGGCTGACGAGATACCCATCTATGCCGACGACGAGCTCAAGGTGCCACTCGACAACTATATGTTTGTTCAGCAATTCACCAAGGCGGACACCATTATTCTGGAGATTGTCGACGACGACGAGAATTATGAATATAAAACGGTGCTGGTTCCCAAAGAATTCAACTCGGAGGAGATGCTCCAAATTCGCTTGAAAGAGGTCTGGTACATCGAAAAGCAGGTGACTGACCAAAGTGTACGCATGATTTCATTCTGTTTGACCAAAGAGTTGTTCAAGGAGCACGATGGTGATTTGGATTATATTGGTACGGCGGAGATGTTCTGGGTTCCTATGCTGTCGCCGTTGGTACGTCGTTTGCTGGTCCGCAATGAAGCCATCTTTGAAGAGAATGCCGCCCGTCAGCCTTCTTGGGAGCATATCTTTATGACCCGCATGTTCAACAGCTATGTAACCCGCGAGTCAAACACCTACAATCGTTCCATATTGGATTATCTGACAGGACCCGACGCCATCTGGGAGTCGGAACGTATCGAGTCAAAATTGTTGGATATCAGTCAGGATATGTGGGAGTATTGATATTATCCCACTTTATTATTCGACATTGTTTATTGATGCGGCTGCATATTTCCGCCATTTCTCCACTACCGACTTCATGTCGTCGGGCAGGGGCGATTCGAAATGCATCTGCTGATGGGTGGTGGGATGCTCAAAACCTAGAATCAGGGCGTGGAGCGCCTGTCGGGGGAGCATCTGGAAACAGTTGGTGACAAACTGTTTGTATTTGGAGAAAGTGGTCCCTTTCAGTATTTGGTCGCCGCCGTACATGGCATCGTTGAACAGCGGGTGTCCGATGTGTTTGAGATGGGCGCGGATTTGATGGGTCCGTCCGGTTTCCAGTACGCATTCCACAAGGGTGACATAACCGAATCGTTCCAACACATGCCAATGCGTGACAGCATGTTTGCCTACCTCAGGGTCGTCGTACACGGCCATTAGGCGGCGGTCTTTGGTTGAGCGGGCCAGATTGCCGTCAATGGTGCCGTCGTCTGCTGCAATATCGCCCCAAACCAGAGCGTTGTACTTGCGTTCGATGGTGTGGTCAAAAAACTGTTTTGCCAGATAGATTTGGGCATCCTCGTTTTTGGCTATAAGCAACAGTCCAGAGGTGTCTTTGTCGATGCGGTGTACCAGATAGGGGACAATAGGATTGCCCGATTTGTCTTTTTTTCCGTCAAAATAGTATGTCAGTCCGTTGAGGAGTGTTCCTGTTAAATTGCCGAAACCGGGATGCACCACCAGTCCGGCCGGTTTGTCTATCACCATCACATCATCGTCCTCATAAACGATAGGGAAGTGGATGTTCTCGGGTATGATTTCCAATTCGCGCGGCGGCGTAGGCAACAGGATGGAGATTTCGTCGTTAGGCTTGACCTTGTAGTTGGATTTGGCGGCCTTGCCGTTGACAAGGATACATCCCGCTTTTGCCGCTGCCTGTATCTTAGTGCGTGAGACGCTTCCCAGGCGCATCATCAGATACTTATCCATCCGCCCCATCTCTTGGCCTTTGTCGACGACGATATGGTGGTTCTCGTACAACTCCCGTTCTTCAAGAGCGTCGTTGTTTGTTTCGGGTGCAAGGGTGGGGTTGATGTCGTTGAGGGGAATCATAGGGAGGGTTTTGGAAGGTGAAGGTTTAGTGGCTGACGATAATCTTGTGCATGCTGCGCTGGTGGGTTTGCTTGTCCTCAATCTGAAGCAGGTAAACACCCGCAGACAATGCCTCGACATTCAGTGATGGAGTAAAGTCTTGTTGCAGCATGCGTTTGCCGTGCATGTCATATAGCGTGATTGTCAAATGCTCGGTTTGTGGACCGTTGCAGCGGAGATGCAGCATGCCCTTTGTGGGGTTTGGGAAAATGTCCACGTCGATATTTGCAGACAGACTAGGTCTGTCGTCGATGCCCACCAAATCGGGATTTCGGAAGACAGGACGCATCATGACGGCACCGCTCAAAATGCTCTGTTGCCATTCGTTACCGGTACGGTAGTAGAGGTATTCCCGTGCGTCGTTGCTGCGGTCAAACCCCAGATTGATGAACTCGGTATTGAGCTGCTCAAAACCGACGAAAACGGAGTCGGAGATGACTTGCGGAGAGGAGAGCAGATATCGGTGGTAACGGTTCATTCCGTCGAATTCAGGAGTCATTCGGGTTGTCTCTTTGTAAATCAGTGAACCCGGTTTGCCGTGATGACAGCTCCAGATGCAGAGTTGGAACGGGATATCAGCGTTCTCGTCGTTGCGTGTGCGGTTGAAGCAGATGTCGACAGCGGTCAATGTGTCGCTGAAATTGAGTTCATAGCGTTGCGCCAGCCACATACGGCTTCCCGTAGCAGTCAGTCCGTATCCGTTTTCAGGGACGCCGTCGTCGTAGGCATAATAGTTGCTGAAGGAGTGAGTGTACTTGAGAGTGTCATTGCAGATATGGTTGTCGCCGCCCACACCTTCACGAACGACATGGATGACTTGGAATTCGCTTGGAGTGCCTGTGACAGGGAAAACGAAGTTGACGGGCGGTGTGCTGTGGACAGCCATCTGCTGGTAGTTTCCGTTCGGGAAGAAGGGTGCGATGTTTTCAAAACCTCCGTCATAATTGCCGATAACCATGTCGTTTGCATCGTAAACCGTATAGACATAGCTTGAAGCCAGCGTTTGGTTGTATCGGTTGACGATTTTCATCGAAATCTGGTCTGCCATATCGGAGGCGGTGAACTGGAAAGCAGGCATGGAACGGTATTTCTTCAACAAAGAAGGTGCCCGTTCGACGAAAGCGATGTCGCGAAAAACAGAGTCGGACTTATGGCGGTTGTAGTTGAGGTATATGTAGTCGATATTCCATTGGTCGCAATTGCCTGAAATGCCACTTTTGGGGTTGTCATCGAGGGAGGCATAGTTTCGGAACCGGAACTGGAAATGCTTCGAGAAAAAGATTTCGTCGTTGATGCAGATGCTGACAAAACGCCATGGCCAGCGGGACTGTATGCCGGCGGTGTCGGCGTCAAATCCGCCTGTAGCCCATACTGTGTGCCATTGGCTGTCGGAAGGAGTGTAGAATTCCAAAAACAGCGAGTCCAGAGGCGCGGGAACACTTCCCACACGTTCCCACATGTTGCCGTACCATCCTCCCGGCAAGAAAAAGAAGCTGAGGTAAATGGAATCGGAGGGTTTTAATTTGCGGCTGTAGGCGCCAGTGAGCGAGTCAAGACGAATGATTTGCGAAGCCAGTGTGTCGGCAGAGAAAAGATTCGTCGAGGCTTGAGGGTAGAGGTCGCCATGGCTGTTGAGCGCATCAAGTGTGACCAGGCCGACAGTGGGAGGGTTGGGCGCATAGTCTTTGTTGACGTATGCGTCAAAAGAGAGCCAAAGTTTATGGGAAGGTGCTCCTTCGTAGTTGGAGAAATCGTCAAAGAAAGGAAGCTCCAACAGAAGCGTGTCGTTGGATTTGGGGAGCGGGGGTGTCGGTCGGGAACTCAACGGAGCGAGTATCTCCTGTGCCGAGAGGGAATGAACACTCAGCACTGCAGCCAACAGAATGTATAGGTATTTTTTTTTCAATTCTCAGTGTGTGATTATTGTTTCTAGAACTCATCCAAATCCGTCAGACCATAGGGATCGTCAGTACTGAATTCGGACGGCTCTCCGTTGATGAGCAAATCGAGCATGTGGAGAGAATCTTCAATTTGGCGACGTTTCATACGTTCCAACTCTTCCATGGCGACAACCGACTTGTCGCAATACCAGACTTCGACGGTGGCGCCGTAACTGATGTCGCTGCGTCCGGTATAGATGGGGACCTGTTTGTAGACAATGGCACGGCTCATGTCGGTGATGCCGTCATAGTGTTCTGGTCCGATATTGAGCGAAGCCGAGAGGATGTTGCGATGCGCCTTTGTAGGTGACATTCCGACGAGATAGGGTGTAATGGTAAGGTCTTTGCCGCTGCCGCGACCCACCACAAGGTCAATGGTGGCACCCTTTTCCATCTGTTTTCCAGCGGCGATAGTGCGTCCTTTGTATTTCTGTTCCAGAACGGTGTGGTGAGGGTCGTTGACAAATATCAGCTTGCCGCCGTGCAGTCCGGCATTTTCCAGTTGCGAGATGGCGTTGCGCACCGAAAGGGAATGCAGGTCGGGCATATTGGTGCTTTCGGGATTGAAAGCGGTGACGGTGAGGTATATTTTACGGCCTCTTTTGATTAGGGAGCCCGAGTCGGGATCCTGCCGCAAGATAAGGCCTCCGCGTTTGTTTGCTTGGTAAATAGAGTCGATGATGACAAATTGCAAACCTAGGTCGTCGTTGTCCAATTCGTCGACATAGAGACCTACGACGTAAGGAGTCTCGTATTCCTGTCCGACACGGCCATAATGTTTCAAAATGATGAAAGCCACGGCGACAATGGTCAACGAGGCGGCAATGGCAAGAAGGGTGTGCAAGACCCACGGGTATTTTTTGAAAAAGCCTATTCTGCTCATAAAGGGTCGTATATAGTCTATATGTTAACGTGGAAGAACAACAAATATTGCGCTGAAACTCAATTTTAAATTACCGCTTCTCCGATGAGGGTTGCAGAGGTGCATCGCACAACACGGACACGGGCATATTGTCCAGGCTGCAGGTCGCCCCGGTCAAAGACAATGACCTTGTTCTGGCTGTTGCGTCCAAAAAGCTGTTGTTCCGAGCGGTGCGAGACGCCTTCGATGAGCACTTCAAAAGTCTTGCCCACTTCTTTCTGGTTGTTTTCCAAAGCAATCTCGCCTTGAAGGGCGATGATTTCCTCCAGTCTGCGTGTCTTGACATCATCAGGTACATCGTCTTGAAGATGCTTGGCCGCATACGTGTTGGGACGCATGGAGAATTTAAACATGTAGGCATAGTCGTATCGGACCTTGCGAAACATTTCGAGAGTGGCTTGATGGTCTTCTTCCGTCTCGCCGCAGAATCCGGCGATGACGTCGGTGGTGATACTGCAGTCGGGCAGATAGCGGTGGATGGCGTCGATGCGGTTGAGATACCATTCGGGCGTGTAGCGTCGGTTCATCAGTTTCAGCATACGCTCGCTACCCGATTGGACAGGGAGATGGATGCATTTGCAGATATTGTCGTATCGGGCCATCACCTGCAGCAGTTCGTCGCTGAGGTCTTTGGGGTGGGAGGTGGCGAAGCGGACACGCAGTAGCGGGCTTACTTCGGCGACCAACGCCATCAGTTCGGGGAATCCCACATCCCCTTGGTCCGAGTGCCAGTGGTAGCTGTTCACGTTCTGTCCCAAGAGGGTGACTTCACGGAACCCTTTCTCAAACAGTTCGTGTGCTTCGTGAACGATGGTTTGCGGGTCGCGGCTGCGCTCCCGTCCGCGGGTGTAAGGTACCACGCAGTAGGCACAATAGTTTTGGCATCCGCGCATGATGCTGATATAGGCCGTGATGCCGTTGGTGTCGTAGCGCACGGGTTCGATGTCGGCGTAGGTTTCACTGTCGCTGAGCAGTGTCTCCGCCAGTTTCTCGCCGTCGTGGATGTGTGCCAGCATCTCGGGCAGCTTGCGGTAGGCGTCAGGTCCGACAATAAACGACACATTGTCCTCCTCTTCCATCAGTTGACGCTGCAAACGTTCCGCCATACAGCCGAGGATGCCGATTTTCACCCACTGGCGTTGGCGTTGCAGCGCTTTCAGTTCGCGCAAACGTTTGCGGATACGTTGCTCCGCATTGTCGCGGATGGCGCAGGTGTTGATGAGGATATAGTCAGCCTGGTCAATCTCTTTGGTGATGAGATAGTGCTCCTTGGAGAGGATGGCACCGACAATTTCGCTGTCCGCGAAATTCATCTGACAGCCGTAAGTTTCGATATATACGCTATTTTCCAATATGTTGCGATGATTTGTGTGTTGCAAAAATATGTTGCAAAGATAATCTTTTTTTGGAAAAGGCGTGGTTAATAGATGAGCGTTACGGTTCCTTTGGCGAAATGCCAGTTCTGGGGGTCGACCTCGCTGCGGTATTTCACTAGCCAGACATAGGAGCCTTGAGGACAGGGTACCCCGTTGTAGCGGCCGTCCCAGGCTTCCCCGTTGGTGTTGCTATGGAACAGAAGTGTGCCCTGCCGACTGTAGATGTAGAGTTCATATTCAATAATACCGTCATAGAATACCGAGAAGGTGTTGTTTGTCGACTCGTTTGGAGTAAAGGCATTGGGCAAATAAAGCGTCTGCTGTTTGATGGGGATGGTTTTTTCGGTGGTGTCGCTGCAAAGGTCATTGAAAGCTATCAGCGTCACCACGATAGAGTCGTAGCCCGAAGGGGGTGTGTAGGTGATGCTATGGCTGTTTCCTGCATCGTCGCCGTCGATATACCATTGCAGGCTTTTGGCGCCGGTGCTTTGCGACAAGGCCACTAGGGTAGGCGTTTCGTAGGTGATGAATTCTGGCGATACAGTCATCACGGCCCTCGGCTGGACAATAGGTTGCAGCGTTACAATAGCAGTGTTGGGACAGGTGGGGTATTCGTAGTAGTCGGCCATGAGATTGAACGTGACGGGGAAGGGACTGTTGACCGTCAGATTGTGGGAGTGGACCGAACCCCAGTTGTTGTTCCATGACTGCGCATTGCATGTCCAATACAGGTAGTCTACATCCGTTTCGACATGGATATGGTGGGTCTGTGTTTGACAGTCGTCGGTTTGCACTATGTTGATGTAAGGCAACGGCAGTTTCGTCAAGTTGAGAGAGACGATGCTGTCGCAGGAGTTGGAAGCAGTCAGGGTGTCTGTGTACAGTCCGCCTTCGGTGAGGGTAAGGGCACCGAACTGATAGGATGTTCCGGTACAGAAACTGTCAACGATGTCGGTATAGGAGGCTGGGAGCAGTTCAAAATGGAGCGTAACGACGCTGTCGCATCCGTGGACGCTCTGCAATGTGAAAACAGGGGAGTCGGTCGAGGCGGTGTAGGTGTTGCCGTCGATCCATTGAAACGGGAGGCAGCTGGTGACATTATCGGTTGCCGAAGTTGAATTGTAGATTGTGAGACTGAGGGTGATAGTGCTGTCGCACCCATTCGAATTTTGGATTGTGAATGTCGGGTTTTGGGTACTTTCGGTGTAAGTGGTGCCGTGCCATATAAAGCTGTCGCAAGCCGTTGCCGTGGTGTCGCCAATGGTGCTGTAATTGATTGTCAAATGTAGCGTGTCGGCCCCATCTGTGTAAATACCAGTCGCGGTGTAGGTGCTTCCATGCCAAGAGTAGCTGTCACAAGCAGTGACAGACGTTGACGAGCATTGGTTGACGGTCAGATGCAGCGTAGTGACACTGTCGCACCCTGCCGCGTTGAGGCATGTGAATGTCGGCGTGTTGGTACTCGACGTGTACGTCGCCCCATGCCATACAAAACTGTTGCATACCGTGGTGTCTTCAATGCCCGTGTTGGAGTAATTGACAGTCAAATGCAGCGTCACCACGCTGTCGCATCCACCTGGGAGCAAGGACGGCCTCGTCCGCATAAAGTCGCCAGTAGTGGTATAATTTGTGCCCCACCAAGTAAAACTGTTGCAAGCGGTTGCGGTGGTATCACCCGTAGTAGCATGATTGATCGTTAGGTGCAATGTTACAACACTATCGCAGCCAGCGACGTTGGTAAAGGTATGCGTAGCAGTATTCGTGCTATTCGTGTAATTCGTGTTCCACCACGTGAAGCTGTCGCAAGCGGAAGCCGTAGTGTCTCCTATTGTGCTGTGGTTGATAGTCAGATGCAGCGTGGCTGTACTGTCACAGCCAGTGGCAGTAGTGGTGGTGTAGGAATAATCTCCGTTAGCTGTCCTCCATACTCCATTCCAAATAATACTGTCACAAACCATAGCTGTGGTGTCTGCCGAGTGTGCCGCATTCACTGTCAGATTTAGACTGCGTATTGAATCACATCCTGCTGTTGTGTGTAATGGGACAGTGTGGAGTCCTGCAGTGGTATAGCTGACACCTTCAAAAAGACTGCTTCCGTTGTTACATATCGTGTCGTTTATTGTGTCGTTGTAAACAGGGTTTACCGAAAGTGTCAGAGTGACTATGATATCATTGCCACCTGCATTAATAGTGTCTGTATATATTCCGGAAGAATAAAGATTGTTATTGTGCCAAACGAAAGGAAGCATATCGGCACAGATGCTGCTGTCGTAATAGGTGTATGTGTAAATGTTGACTGTCACAGTGTCGGTGACGGAGCATGATGTCAAGGGACTGAAGGTGATGTCGTCAATGCAGTAGTCGTAGCCGGCAGACTGGCTGAACCTGTTCACAATACTTAGAGTGGCGTGTGTACAGGTGTCGCTGTTCCATACCTGACTGTAACGTTTCCATTCCCATCGTGTATCGGGTGTGACATAGTCAAAACCAGTCTGTACACCGTTTATCTCATATTTGAAGTAACCGGCATTGTCGGTCAGGACCCAGGATGAGAATAGGTAGTCCGTATGCGGTGTCACTTCCACGGTCTGTGACCATACCCTCGTCATGGGTTGTATCGCACCGTCAATCATCAGGAATAGTCCTGAATTGGAGGTATGGTCGTGTACGGCGAATCCTGGACTGTCCCAAGGCCACATTTCAGCTATATCATAACCAACGTGATAGTGTCCGAATGAACCGGTGTTGCCGTATATGTAGTCGTTGGTGAAGCCTGTATTGCCCAATTCGAAGTCACCGTTGTATACAAGATTGGGTCCTTCGCTAAATGAGGACACATAGTATGAGGTAGTGACATTCGGGTGTACCGACAGGTAACCGGTATTTGACAGTTGGGCACCGTTGCTGTCGGTCCATGTCAGCCATGTTGCACCTGTGGCCCACAGTGTTATCGTATCTCCTGCCATAATGACGGTGTCAGGGGTGTGGTTCAGTACTGCTGTCGGATTCACAGTCAAATGCAGTGTCACCACGCTGTCGCAACCTCCTGGGAGCGCGGACGGCCACGTCCGCATAAAGTCACCAGTAGTAGTATAATTTGTGCCCCACCAAGTAAAACTGTCGCAAGCCGTTGCGGTGGTGTCACCCGTAGTAGTATGATTAATCGTTAGGTGCAATGTTACAACACTATCGCAGCCAGTAACGTTGGTATACACATGCGTAGCATTATTCGTTGTATTCGTATAATTCGTGTTCCACCAGGTGAAGCTGTTGCAAGCTGTGACCGTCGTATCACCGGTGTTGGAATGATGAATCGTCAAATGTAGCGTCACCACGCTATCACATCCAGCAGCATTAGTGAATGTGTGCGTAGCACTATTCGTGCTATTTGTGTAGTTCGTGTTCCACCAAGAGAAACTGTTGCATGTGGTCACCGAGGTGTCGCCGGTGTTGCTATGGTTGACGGTGAGATTCAGTGTGTCGGTCCCATCTGTGTAGATACCCGTTGCGGTATAAGTAGTTCCACGCCAAGTGTAACTGTCGCAGGTGGTGACGGCCGTTGACGAACACTGGTTGATGGTAAGGTGCAACGTAGTGACACTGTCGCACCCTGCCGTGTTGAGGCAAGTGAATGTCGGTGTACTGGTGCTTGTTGTGTATTCTGTCCCATGCCAAATATAGCTGTTACACACCG
>JAEEGL017449102.1_pt1 | contig 30655 bp, 22 predicted proteins | sample 9134231 | NCBI WGS metagenome assembly JAEEGL01 (sample SAMN16246548, study PRJNA631951) | gut metagenome | biome: gut microbiome; feature: rumen; material: fiber-attached | host: Bos | place: Iran: Karaj | collected 2018-10 | reverse complement strand
TAATCTAGTGCAATCATCATTTACTGTTAATAAAGCTGAACTAACAGTACATGCTACCTTCTTGCCACCATTATCTGCTATAGCATAAATAGTAGCAAATCCATATCCTTTACAAGTTACTACACCTTCACTTGATACTACAGCTATAGATTCATCGCTTGATTCCCACGAAATAGTTGAAGAATTATATGTATCTTCAATTGTTGCTTGATCAAATGCATTCTTTCTTAATCTGATTGAAGCATGAAGTGGCATCTGTCCATTAATGTCATTTGTGAAAGTAATATGATCTTCCTCTAAAACAACTTCAACTAAATACCATGAAGCCTTAATATCATTAGGTTCTTTTAGATTAATACTTGTAACTTCTTTTATTGTTTGAAGGCTATGACCATTCTCATCTGTTAGGGCTATATCATTTAAATACCAGCCTGTGAATATCCATCCTTCTCTTTTTGGAACAAAGAATGTAAAGTCTTGATTATAAAGAGCTGTGTCAGTTTCCTTCTCAAACACTTCTTCCTCAGGATAAACCGGAACGAATCTAAAATAACATGTAATTGGATTCATTTTTGGATATAACTCAACTGTTTCATCGCTTATAATATCCCAGGCACTTAATAAATAACCTTCGCCATCAGATATTTGTCTTCCTGTTGAAGTGCACCATCCAGCGAAGTTGTAACCTTTAAGAGTAGCAATTCCTAGTTCTCCTTCTATAGAACCATATGTAACATCAACTGTTCCACTTGGAACTACGGCGTCTGGCAATGCATTTGTTGCACTAAATGAAACCGTATATGTATTAGGTGTGAAATCTGCGATTAATGAAGTAGTTTCACCTCTAGTCCATTTAGATTTTGTTGTGTTGTATTCATCAACTAAAACTATTGAACCATTTAATTTCCATCCATTAAATGTATATCCATCTTTTGAATAATTCTCTAATGTTACGTTCTCATTATAAATAGCTGTTGTAGAAAAATCTAATTGAGTTTCGCCATCATAGTAATTAATAGTAACTTCTATACCTTCCCAAATAGCATCAACCCATATATTTTTAGAATAATCGTAGTAATTGTATTCTTCAATGCAATCACCATCTTCATCTGTTAACATGATATTAGTATTTTGTATTTTCCAACCTTTAAATACAAAATATTCTTTTGTTGGAACAGGAAGATCAAACTCAGTTCCATATGTTACTTCTTTTGAGGATTCCGCTCCACCTAGACTTCCACCTTGTGCATTTAAATTAATGATATATACATCACCTGTCCAATGAGCTGTTAATTGTTGAGTTGTTGTATAACCCCAAATATTTAACATTTCTCCATCAGCGTCAGTAATTTGAGTATCACCTACATACCAACCAAGGAATGTAAAGTTTGTTTTTTCTGGAATATCTAATCCTGTTTTATCTGCATATTTAACACTAGTAATATTTGGAGTAAATCCTTCAATTTCCTCATATGTTACATCTATATCTACAGAGTCGAAATTCGCAACCAATAAAACATTAGCATGATAAGTATGTGCTATATCTGCACCAGCGTTAATAGTATCGCCAGTATCTTCCCATGGATCACTGTCACTTATACGTGTATAAATAGACCAATTAACAAATGTATATAAACTATTTACTGCAGAATTGCATATTGTTGGTGTTGAAAAAGCATTCCAATGCGAATTAAGCTTTCTTAAATAACTATCATCGCCATCAACTTCAATGCTGAAATCACTATCTTCCCCTTCATAGTATGCCCTCATTTTTGGTTCAAGAGAAATTGAATAATAAATATCCTCTCTATCTGCTTTTAATGTAACGGCATTTGTTTCTGGCTTAAAAGCCTTTGTTATAATACCATCGCTTCCAGTAATTCTAGTACTATCTAGTTTCCAACCCAAGAAGTTCATATCTGCACTTTCAGATATTAAATTATCTAAAACAAGTAGTTGTGCATCTTTTGTACCATATTCAACAGTAGTAGTTCCTACAATTACTGAATCATCATAGTCCACATATGAAATAGTAATATCATCGCCTTTAAAAATAGGTTTTAAAGTTAAAGCATATTTATAGTCATAAGTAATAGAAACACCACTTGAATTAACTAGTTCGCCAACTGGTGTATTATTATTACCATATAATTGCCAACCTTGGAATGTATAGTGCTCAATAATATTTGATGGAGCTGAAGGATAAGTGAATGTTTCGTTGTAATAAACATCACGATTTAAATCACTAACCTCTAAAGAAGTACCATCAAATGTTGAACTATATAAAAGTCTATATTTATGTGGTTGAAAAACAGGAACTAATTCAATTGAATCAAAATCACAACTATTTAAAGAAATACCTTGATTTCCTGTTTTTTGAGTGAAAACGCCATTATCATATTCATACCAGCCAATAAAATCAAAACCTACACTAGCACCACCTGCAAATTCTGGTAATGTAAATGCAAAATCGTAAGCGATAGTCTTAGTTTCTTCATAGTCATCTGGTACTACAATTGAATCATATTTGCCAGAATAATTAACAGAAATTAAATCAATAACATCTGGATCTGTTGGATTTTCTTTTAATTCCAATACATAATAGTTATCAATATTAAGAGTTACTTGAACTTCTTTTTCCCAAGCAGCATATAAAATCATATCTGATTGATGATCTAAGTATACATAATCCACCATTTCTTGATCTATTGTAGCTCCATCTTCAATGGCTGCCTGATTATAATACTCTTCATCATATTCACTCCAACCCAAAAACACGAAGCCCTCTTTTGAAAGATTCAAAGACTCTGCTGTTGGAAGCGTTACTCCCGCTTCTATCTTAATTGTTGTTAGCAATTCATCTAAGCCATTATAAAGTTTTATAAAATACTCAGGCTCATCGGCACTAGCGATATTTATAGACAAAAATCCCATAAAAATGCTTAATGTAAGCATCAATAAAATAAATATAATCAGATTGTTTCTAGCAAAAGTTTTTCTCATAGGATCCTCTTAAATTAATATACTAATGTATATTATCATTATTCGTATTTTTTATCTATTAATCAACAGTATATTTTCTTATAAAATCACAGAATGTTTTGTTAGTTGTAATCGACTCTTCGTAATATGGGAATAAGATATTATAAACGTGTTCTAGTTTTCTTCCTTCTACAATAGAAGAATCCCAGAAACTCATTTCAACATCTACACCTCTTTTACTAAACTCTTCATACGCCTTTAGTGAACCTTCTTTTAGAAAATCTCCATACGCTGAATTAATAAATACTGGACATTTATGTGTGTAATACTTCATAACATCAACTAAATCTGTCTTATTAGAAGATTTAAACTTTCTGTCTATAATGTCTTTAAAGAAAGGTTTTAAAAACCATTTTTCTTTAAATCCATCAAAGTTATACACAGCACAAGTAAGTCCGACTGCATTTATTTTTATTTCATCATTTATAGTTACTCCAAGCTGCTCCCTATACTCCTTATTATTGATTGCATTAATTAGCATTCCAACAATATGAGCACCAGCTGAATCACCTGTGATGAAAATGTTCTTTTTGTCAAAATTATATTTCTTTGCGTTATTATAAATATATTCAACCAATCTTAAAGTATCTATAAGTTGATCAAATATTGTTACTCCCTTATCTATTAATCTATAGTTAGCATTTACTACATAATATTTTGAATATGAAGCAATATACTTAACATAGAATTTGTTTATCATTTTTGTTCCATGGTAATAAGCTCCACCATGAAAATCTATAATAACTGGTCTTACTTTTCCTTTTATTGACTTTGAATAATTAATATCAAATAAATGGAAATCTTCTACCTCGACATCATATGGAATATCTTCAAGAACTTCAACTTCATCAAGAATCTTTTTATCAAACAGATTCTCCTTTAATTGCATTTCTTGTCTTTCAGTATCTTCTTTTATCATAAATTTTCTAAAAGCTTTACCTAGTCTATATGCCATAATTTGTCCCTCGAATTATATTATATAAAATAATATATTATTATTCAATGCGAGTTTTAAAAGAAAAAAGCAGGAGTATTATCTACCCCTGCTTTAATCAACACAATTCAATTATTTTATCTTTTTCCTAAAAGTGAAAATAATAATAAAGATGCTCCTAAAACAATAAATGTAATACCTACAATTAGATAATCATATTTCATTACTTCAGAAACAGTTAATAATAAAACACCAATTACGAGAACTGCTATACCTACAAGTAATAAAACAACGAAGGCTGTAACGTCTTTATTCTTTCTAATAACAAATCTACATAATGCTTCTAATACCATTAATGATCCCATTACTATAAAAATAACAGGAACAACATTACGAATAATAGAACCAATCACAGATACCATAATAAAATATGAACCTAGGGCTATTACAAGTCCGCCAAGAATACTATCTTCGCCTAAAAATGTCTTAGTTGAAACATATTGCGAAAATACCATAAATAAACCATAAACAATCAAAACAATACCAAGAACTAAATCTAGAGAACTACCTAATGACTTTTGTAAACAGAATAAAATTCCAAGAACAATTAGCGCTACAGATGCGACAAGCGCTACAACTTTATCATTTTTCTTACTAGTTTTTGCTGCCATATTAAAACCCTCCTAACATATACAATTATAACATAAATAGAATAAAAAAAAGAGTTCTTATTTCTAAGAACTCTCATGGTGCCGGGTGCCGGACTTGAACCGGCACGACCTTTCGACCAAGGGATTTTAAGTCCCTCGCGTCTGCCAATTCCGCCAACTCGGCACACGCATGTCATATTAATGATTTTTCTTTTTTATTAGATGCTTTGGAGGCACCTTCCAGATTCGGACTGGAGAATAAAGCTTTTGCAGAGCTTTGCCTTACCACTTGGCCAAGGTGCCACTCTCATCTAATGGAGCGGGAGACGAGATTCGGACTCGCGACATTCGCCTTGGCAAGGCGACGCTCTACCACTGAGCCACTCCCGCACCACATTGGTGGAAACTATAGGGCTCGAACCTATGACCCTCTGCTTGTAAGGCAGATGCTCTCCCAGCTGAGCTAAGCTTCCACAAAAGTGCTTTTATAATATAACAAATCTATTGTGAATTGTAAAGCACTTTTTAAAATTTTTCTTTATTTTCTTTTCTTGAATAGTTCACACATTTTTTGGAACCTATCTTTTATTGGATTTTGCGTATTTCCAAGCGATTCGTTAAATTGCTTTAACAACTCTTTTTGCTTATTATTTAGGCCCCTTGGAGTCTCAACCTTGATAGTAAGATATAGATCACCATATTGTTCTTTTTGTAGAACTTTCATACCATATCCTCTTAATCTTAGTTTAGTTCCAGATTGTGTAGCTTCAGGTACTTTAGTCTTTGTTGTACCCTTCATTGTTTCAACTTCAAGTTCACATCCAACGGTTGCATCATAGAAGTTTACAGGTACATCCATATATAAGTCGTTACCAACTCTCTTGAATTCATCACTTGGCTTAACATAAATACTAATAACAAGATTACCCTTAGGTCCGCCATTCCTACCGCAATGACCTTCGTGTCTTACTGTCATATTCATGCCGCTATCAATACCTGCAGGAACATTAACAACTACGCTAGCTTTAACTCTGTTATAGCCTTTGCCACCGCAGTCCTTACACTTTTCCTTAACAACCTTTCCTTTACCACCGCAGTGTGGACATGGAGTTTGAACAACTTGTTGTCCAAATAATGATTGTTGAACTCTTCTAATGTATCCTGTTCCTTTACAATATTCACAAGTAACAACTGATGAACCATCTTTAGCACCAGTTCCATGACATGTAGAACATTCTTCATCTCTATATACTTCAATAGTCTTTTTTACGCCATTGTAAGCTTCTTCAAATGTTAAATCCAATCTAACATGAATATCATCACCTTGTTGTGGAGCATTTGCTCTAGAGGCTCTTGAGCCGCCCATGCCGCCACCAAAGAATGAATTAAGAATATCTTCAAAGCCGCCGAATCCTGCACCGTCTGCGCCGCCACTGAATCCACCAAATCCTTGAGGACCATCTTCGCTTCCATATTGATCGTAATTTGCTTTCTTATTAGGATCGCTCAATACTTCATATGCGTGATTGATTTCCTTAAACTTTACTTCAGCATCTTTCTTTTCTTGTTCTGTAGCAGTTGTAAATCTATCTGGGTGATATTTCATAGCAAGCTTTCTATAAGCTTTTTTGATATCATCCTCACTCGCACCTTTTGATACGCCTAATACTTCATATAAATCTTTATCCATATTATCCTTTTAACGACTTTGGAATCTCACCATTTTTCTAGATGAGATTCCGCAGTTTAACATATATAACGGAGTTTATTTATGCTTATTTATTGTCATTATTTGCGTCGCCGCCATCAATAATGATATCGTCTGGGTTTACAGAACCATCTGGATTCTTAGCCGCTCCTTCTTTTGCTGCTTGCTCAGCTTGAGCTGCTTGATATAGCTTTGTAAAGATTGGAGCATTAGCCTTTGTCATCTCATCAATAATCTTTCTTGTTGTTTCAGCATCTTTAGCATCTGCTAAATCTTTCTTTGCCTTATCGATAGCATCTTGCAATGTCTTCTTATCTTCCTCAGAAATCTTATCGCCAGCTTCTGTCATAGCCTTTTCTGTAGCGAAGATCATTTGATCTGCATCATTCTTAGCATCAACAAGTTCCTTACGCTTCTTGTCTTCTTCAGCATACTTTTCAGCTTCCTTAACAGCCTTATCGATTTCATCATCTGAAAGGTTTGTAGAAGAAGTGATTGTAACGCTTTGCTTCTTACCTGTTCCCTTGTCTACGGCTGTTACGTTAACAATACCATTAGCATCGATATCGAATGTTACTTCGATTTGTGGGATACCACGTGGAGCTGGAGCAATACCATCAAGTTGGAATCTACCAAGTTCCTTATTATCATTAGCCATTGGTCTTTCACCTTGTAGTACTCTGATATCTACGGCTGTTTGATTATCTGCAGCTGTTGAGAATACTTGTGACTTTTGAGTAGGAATTGTTGTATTTCTATCAATTAACTTTGTGAATACACCACCCATTGTTTCAATACCTAATGAAAGTGGAGTTACATCTAGTAATAATACGTCCTTAACATCACCAGCAAGAACACCACCTTGAATTGCAGCACCTAATGCTACGCATTCATCTGGGTTGATACCCTTGAATGGTTCCTTACCTGTAGCTTTCTTAACTGCTTCAACAACAGCAGGGATTCTTGTTGAACCACCAACTAAGATAACCTTTGCTAAATCGCTTGTAGATAAGTTAGCATCAGCTAAAGCCTTCTTTAATGGGATTAATGTTCTATTTACTAAATCTGCTGTTAAAGCATCAAACTTAGCTCTAGATAAATCCATATCGATGTGCTTTGGTACACCATCTACCATTGTAATGAATGGTAAGTTAATATTTGCATTTGTTACACCAGATAATTCAATCTTAGCTTTTTCTGCAGCTTCTTTAATACGTTGCATTGTAGCTGGATCCTTAGATAGATCGATACCTTCGTTCTTCTTGAATTCAGCTAAAATGTAATCCATGATAACCTTATCGAAGTCATCACCACCTAGGTGTGTATCACCGTTTGTAGATAATACTTCAAATACGCCATCTTCGATTTCAAGGATAGATACATCGAATGTACCACCACCTAAGTCGTAGATTAATACCTTTTGACCTTTGTTATCGCCCTTATCTAGACCATAAGCAAGAGCAGCAGCTGTTGGTTCGTTGATAATTCTTAATACTTCAAGACCAGCAATCTTACCTGCGTCCTTTGTAGCTTGTCTTTGGCTATCTGAGAAGTAAGCTGGAACTGTAATAACAGCTTGAGTTACCTTTTCTCCTAAATATGCTTCTGCATCTTGTTTTAACTTTGTTAAAATCATAGCTGAAATTTCTTGTGGGCTGAAAGCTTTATCATCAATACGAACTTTATAATCTTCACCCATATGACGTTTAATAGAACTTACTGTTCTTGTTGGGTTTGAAACTGCTTGTCTTTTTGCAACTTGTCCAACTAATCTTTCGCCATTCTTAGCAAAACCAACTACTGATGGAGTTGTTCTATTTCCTTCAGAGTTTGCGATGACTGTAGCGTCACCACCTTCCATAATTGCTACACATGAGTTTGTAGTACCTAAGTCAATACCAATAATTTTACTCATACTTTATATCTCCTTTTTAAACCTTAAATTTCTTTTTATTTTCCAACTACGCACATTGTGTGTCTTAATATCTTGTCACCACGTTTGTAGCCAGCTCTTAATACTTGTATAACTTTTCCTTCATTATCAGGATCGTCTTTACTCATTACTGCTTCGTGAATTTGTGGGTCAAATTCTTCGCCTAATGCATTTATTTCTTCAACATTGAATTTCTTTAATATTTCCATAAAGGCTTTCTTAACTAATTCAATGCCCTTTTTGTTGTCTTCATCTTTTTGTGCTGCTATAGCCATATCAATTGAATCGATTGTTGGTAATATTGCAACGATTGTGTCATTTACGCCATCGTTATACATGCTTGTACCAAGTGATGCGTTTCTCTTTTTATAGTTATCAAAGTCAGCTTGTAATCTTACGAATTGATTGAAAAGTGTATCATATTTTTCGTCGGATTCAGATTTCTTTGTTTCCTTCTTTTCTTTCTTTTCGCTCTTTTCTTGATATTCAAAAGAAGTTGCGTTTTCCTCTTCTTCTTTCTTTGTTGGTTTCTTTTCCTTTGCCATTTATAACCTCTTATTTATTATTCTCAAGATCTTCGAACATCTTTCCAATTTCTTTTAGAACTGTAAGAACTTTCTTATAATTCATTCTTTGTGGTCCTATAACACCAAGTTGTCCGATCTCTTCACCATTCATCTTATATTTAGCGCTTACAACGGCCATATCTTCTAGCTTTTCATCAGCATCTTTACCAATCTTAACAGAGAATTCAATTGAACCATCTTTTTCATCAACTATCTCATGTAACTTGTCTTTGTTATCTACAATACTTATAAAGTTTTTAACATTATTAATATCGTTATATTCTGGATAATTGAAAATCTTGTCTTTTCCTTCGATTACAACTTGTTCTTCTCTATTCTTCTTATAATCAATAATTAGATTTAATACTTGTTCAAATACTTCTTTAAAGTCATGTAATTGTGCATCAATAATATTATGTGAATGAACAATTTCAACTAACTTCTTTCCAGCAAAGCTTCTATATAATAATCCATTTGCAACTTCTATATAGTTCTTAACATTGTTTTCTGGAAGTTTAATATCTTTATCCTTAATAGTACCGTTGTTTGTTACTACAAGAACTAAAGCTGTTCCATCATACATATCTACAAGCTTAACATCATTAATAACAATATTATCTGTAGATGAAATCATAAGCATTGATGTGTAATTTGTAATATCTGATACAACCTTTGCACCATCTTTTACGATTTCTTTTATAGAATCATATTTAGTTTCAAGGATAGATTTTATTTGTTCTGTATCGTCATCGGAAATCTCAAGAATATTATCTACATAATATCTATAAGCTTTTGATGATGGAATTCTACCAGCAGATACATGTGGTTGTGTTAAAAATCCCATTTCCTCTAGAGTCGCAAGTTCACTTCTGATTGTGGCTGAAGATACATCTGGTAAATACTTTTCTTGAATAGCAGAAGAAGAAATTGGTTCTGCTTCTGATATATAACTATCTATAAGAGCTGTTAGAATCTTCTTTCTTCTCTCAGATAATTCTTTATCCATTCTTACCTTCTCCTTTAAATTTAGCACTCTATATTTCCGACTGCTAAATCCATTATACAACTTTAAAATGGCAAGTCAATAATATTTATTAAAATAAATGTAAAAATTTAGCACTCATTTGTCGTGAGTGCTAATTTAGTCAAAGTTTGCTTATTTTTAATTACCTAATACGGATTTTTCTCTCTCCAATCTCTTTTGTCTCTTTTCTTTAATATCAAGAGAGATAAATACAATACCTGCTATAAATACTATACCTGGCAAGAATGCCATATACCATAATTTAGAGAAATCATTCTTAGTCTTTGTTTCACCCATCTTAGCGACTGTTATGTAGTCAATATTGATTGGGCTTTCACCAGATGCCTTAACCATAATCGTATGATCACCATCACTTAAATCTGTATGGAATACAAGTTCTGAACATGAAACCGTTAAGTTATAAAAATCTATTGTTTTAACTTCTTTACCATCAATATATACTGTAGCATTACCAAATTCCGGCCCTTTTGTTGCATATACTGCAACTTCCTTTCCATTAAATGCAAAGCTAGCCGCAGAACCATCTGATTTAGATACAAATAGCGATCCATTTAAAGCTACATATTTATCTTCTGTCTTCCACTCACCAATATATTCAATTTCCGAACTTGATGCTGGAATAATTGTCATTTTATTTAATTTAAAGCCAATAACGTAATCTGTTAGACAGATATTATATTCACCTTCATACTCAAACACTACCGTTATACCAGAAGTCATAATAGTGTCATCTTGAATAACATTCACTCCATCTACAAGAGTAATCACATCACCAAATTGTAATGAGTTATACATTATTCTAGCCTTTACTCCAGCCATACCTGATACGTTTAGAGAGATATAGTTAATTTCCATACCACCTTTAAATGCGAATACCAGTTTACCATGAGATTCAGTCTCTACCTTTTGAGCTGTTCCTAAAATATAGTCTTCTGCATTTAAAGTAACAGATTCTACTTCTGTTCTTATAATCGTTTCTTCTTGATAATAAATAGCATCAATACTCTTTCTCGGAGTTTCAAAATATTGAATATCTTTTCTTTCCATTTCTGGGAATGCTAAATAATCTGTACCAACATCTTCAATAGTTCCATTTTCATATTGAATACCAAGACAAGCATAACCTACACCAGTATTAGCTAAATCATAAATCGTGAAGTAATACGTATATCCCTTTTGTAGTTTAACCTTATATGAAAGCTCTGAAGTATAATTTGGAACTGTTAATTGGTTAGTAAAGATAGTTGTTGAATAATCTTTAACACCAAACACAACACTAACAAGTCCAGTGCTCTTTAAATACAATCTATAATATCCATCTTGAGGAACTTCAATACTACCATTTGTTACTGAGAAAGATTTTGTAGATTCATCTACATCAACTAGTGGTTGAACAGAAGCAAGTTCTAATGACTTAATCTTAGTAGCATCCATCTTCTTGTAGTTACTAATTGCACTCTCAACACTATCAAAGTTTACTTTTTCATAAACTTTCATATTGCATACAGCAACGTCCACTGTAATATTACCAACAAGTCTAACTTGCTTATCTCCATTAACTAAAACAAGCGTAACAGAATCTCTTAAAATTTCTGAGCTTGAACTATAGTAATAAACACCATCATTATCTATAGACCATAATTCTTTATGGCTACTTTCAATATCCTTTAGTGTCCATCCTTCACCAATTATTGAATTCTTCAAATCTAACCTTGTCTTTTCGCCTAGTTTTGCATGAATTCCTGTTTGTTCTTCAAACTTATATAAACCACCGCTAATAGATGAACCAACTAGATAATATTTTGTTAATCCTTCTTTGCCTGATATATCATATCCATCGATTCCGTAAGCAGCTGCCAAATCAGTAAAATCGACATGCAATATATCTGTAGCTTGATTTAAAACGTCTGCATAAGAATCTGAATCTACACATGAATTTAAAATGCTCATTATGCTATCTTCACCATAGCCATAATAAATATTCAAGAATAAAGATGTTGCTAAATTCTCATACGAACCATTTATTGCTTCTTCAATACAATATCCAGCTTTTGTTTGTTTATCTATATTGTTGTCTGAAACTGCTAAATAGCCATCTACCATATTTACATATGTTAACGTTGCAAGAATCTTACTTAAATCTGTTTTTAGAATAGAATTATTAAATTTGATTGTATAATCACATTTCAACTCAGCAATAGTTTCTAAAATTGTATATAGTTTTCCGTTATTACCAGAAATAATCTCCTCATAATTAATAGCAGCATCAAGATAATCAAGTGGCATGAAAACACTATTATCACCAACATTATAATCCGGCTGAGAAATGTTCGCCTTAAAGTAAATATTCATTGCAGATTTATCTCCTGCATAGAATGATTGCTCTAAAACTTTGTCCATCATTGTTACAGCATTACGCCACCAAAACAAAGTTTGTTTTACACTTCCAACTCTTTCATTCTCAGAGGTTGGGAAATACACTTTTACGTTTGTAGCATCTAAAACAGTATAAGAACCAACATTCTTTATTGCAGACTCATCTTCCATGCCATATCTATAATATGAACCAATAATTGCACCAGATACTATAATAGTAAATGTTTGAGTTGCTGAACTACTTATATTAAACTCGATTAAGGAACCTGAAGATAATCTAGTAATGTTTGTAACTTCTTTTTCTAGAACTTCAATAAAAGCAATGCTTGTAGAATCATCAAGATTCTTATTTAAACATAACTCATGCCCCTTACCAATTTGGTTAGAATCAATAGTAACACTTACTGTCTCACCTAACGGAGCATAAAGTTTTGTAGTATGCAGTCCTGATACTCTTGGATCAATTGTAATCTTTACTTTAACACGAGATTGGTTTAAAAACTCTGTTGCAGTGTTTGGTGTAGATAATGTAGATATAATCTCATACGAATCTCCGTAGGTGGCTTCTATATCATCATTACGAACCAGAATCTCTTCTTCACCACATGAAGTAAAAATAGCCATACTAGCTACAATTGAAAAAATTATTAATAACCCCAAAACCAATCTTTTCTTCATACAAAGTCATTATAACATATAAATATTTATAATATAAAGAAAAAGTCTAGCGATTTCTCGCTAGACTTCACTATTTTTAATTAATAATTAATATACTAATTCAATTCTACCTACTTCTCCGTCTTCTCTGTTATAAACTAAGCTTACCATTCCTGAATCTGAGTCCATATAAACATAGAAGTCACGATCTGCAAGTTCCATCTTTTCAATAGCTGTTTTTGTATCAATTGAATTTAGATGAATTGTTTTAGTTCTTACTAATTGCTTTTCTTCTGGAATTGTTGAAGCATATAATTCAGCTTCATCAAATGCAGATTTCTTAATCTTATCTAGTTGTGTACGATATTTTCTGATTTGTCCTTCAATCTTTGGAAGAGCTAAATCGATATTCTTGTACATATTGTCCGAAATAACAGCACTTCTTACTACGTTTGTTCCGAAGAACACCGCAATTTCCATTTCGTACTTAACTGTTTTTGAATCCTCCTTACCAATTTGCTTTAATGTTACCTTAGCAACCGCGTCATCTTCAAAGTATCTTTCGAACTTGGATAACTTTTCATTAATAATGTTGTCAAGTTTCTCGCCCTTTTTGTAGTTCTTTGAAATAATTTCTATACGCATAATAGATACCCCCTTGTTGCTGTATTTCATTATCATTATACCATAACAAAACCCGCTTTTAAAGGTTGATTTAACAAAATGGGCCCGATATTTTCGAGCCCATTTTTACACTAAATTAGTCTTTCTTTTTGAATGTCAAATTTCCTTCCTCGGCGTCGACTATTACGCTATCGCCTATGGCGAATTCATTCTTTAACATCCTTGTCGCCATCTCATCTTCAACCATTGATTGAATAGCTCTTCTCAATGGTCTTGCACCATATTCGGCATTAAAACCTTTATCTATGATTACATTAACAGCATTATCTGTAACCTCTGCCTTAATACCTCTTTCTTCAAGTCTCTTAATTAATCCATCAACCATCAACTTAGCAATAGCATACATATCTTTCTTCTCAAATGATCTGAATACTACAATATCATCAATTCTGTTAATAAACTCTGGTTTTAAAGTTCTCTTTAGAGCAGCCATCTCTTTTTCTTTCATAGCTTCATAATCGCTATCTGATGATGCTTCTTCACCAAAGCCTACTGACTTCTTCTTTAAGTCTGCAGCACCAATATTTGATGTTAAGATAATGATTGTATTCTTAAAGCTTACAACTCTACCATGAGAATCTGTTAATCTACCATCTTCTAGAATTTGAAGCAAGATATTGAATACATCTGGATGTGCTTTTTCTATTTCATCAAATAGAACTACTGAATATGGATTACGTCTAACTTTCTCTGTTAATTGACCACCTTCATCAAAGCCTACATATCCTGGAGCTGAACCAATCAACTTAGATACATTAAATGCTTCCATGTATTCTGACATATCTACTCTAATCATAGAGTTTTCATCACCGAACATAGCTTCAGCTAAGGCCTTAGATAATTCTGTCTTACCTACACCTGTTGGTCCTAAGAAGATAAATGAACCGATTGGTCTCTTTGGATCCTTAATACCAACTCTTGCACGTCTTACAGCTTTAGCAACTGCACTTACAGCTTCGTCTTGTCCAATAACTCTCTTTCTTAATACATCTTCAAGATTTAGAAGAACATCAGCTTCAGATTGAGTTAACTTGACTACTGGAACTTTTGTCCAAGCAGATACTATTTGAGCAATATCATCTTCTGTTAATACAAGTTCTTTATCTGATTGCTTTGATTGCCATTCTTTCTTCTTGTCTTGATAATCTTTTTGCATCTTCTTAATCTTATCTTGAAGTTCGCCAGCCTTTAGATATTCTTCCTTCTTAACAGCTTCAGATTTTTCGATATTTAATTTTGCAATCTCTTCTTCAATACTGTTAATATCCTTAGGCATTACAGAAGCGCCAATGTGCTTTCTTGATGCAGCTTCATCAATTAAGTCAATTGCTTTATCTGGCAAGAATCTATCTGTTATGTATCTATCTGAAAGCTTTGCAGCAGCTTCAATTGCCTCATCTGTAATTTGAACTTTATGATGCTTTTCATATTGTTCTCTTAATCCTTTTAGAATTAAGATTGTATCTTCAACTGTTGGAGGATCAACCATGATTGGTTGGAATCTTCTCTCAAGCGCTGCATCTTTTTCAATATACTTTCTATATTCTTCAATTGTTGTAGCACCGATTGTTTGCAATTCACCTCTAGCAAGTTGTGGCTTTAAGATGTTAGCAGCATCCATAGAACCGCCTTCTGTTTCACCAGCACCTACTATCATATGAATTTCATCAATAAATAGGATAATATCTTTATTAGCTTTAACAATATCTATAGCTTCTTTAATTCTTTCTTCAAATTCGCCTCTATATTTAGAACCAGCAACCATACTTGTTAAATCAAGACTAAAGATAGTTTTATTCTTTAACATTTCAGGAACATCGCCTTTAACAATTGCTTGAGCAAGTCCTTCAACAATAGCACTCTTACCAACGCCTGGTTCACCAATAAGAACTGGATTGTTTTTAGTACGTCTAGATAGTACTTGAATAATTCTATCTACTTCGTCCTTTCTTCCAATTACTGGATCCAATTTTCCTTGACGAGCTCTATCTGTTAAATCAACGCCATACTTTTCTAATCCTTGTAATTTTGAATTAGAAGAGCCATTTTGTTTTGGACGATTCATTTGACCTGCACCAGAATTTAGCAAGTCACCTAAATCTTCTCCATCTAGGTTGATATGAATATTGCCACCATCTTCTCCAAATTGATTTAGAATTTGTTGAATACCATCAACTATATTTTGTGCGCCAAATGATTGTGCGCCATCTCCAATTAGTTCTTGAGCTAGAGATCTAACATCAACACCTAGACTTAATAATGCTTTAACACCATAGGAGTCTGAATACTTTAAAATCTCAGCAAGAATTAATAATGAAGACACATTAGATAGCCCATTCATTTTTGCTTTTCTTGCAGCACTATCTATAACGTTTTTCATTTTTGCGCTAAGTTGGAATGATTCAACTCTCATTCCTTCTTGAATTACCATATTAATGTATTGAGAAGGATCTACGCCATATTGAATCAAAACTTTACCAGCATCTGATTCTGGAACCGCAAGCATACCTGCAATCATATGCTCAGTACCTAATAATCCTCCTGTTGCCTTTGCATACTCCTTTGCCTGTTCTAATACTCTTGAACATTCATCACTATATCCTTGGAACATATATACCCCTCCTATTCTAAGTAGTTTTTAATAAACTTCGCTCTTTCTATATCTCTTCCCCTTGCATCTAGTTTTTGCTTTGATATATAGCAAAGCATTCCTGGTTGAGATAGAACTAGCATGTCATTTAATTTATTCATATCTAGCTTTAGATAACCTAAGTTAACTCCTAGTTTTACTAACGCTAAATCTTGCATCATTTCTTGAGATGAAATCTTGCAACAATATTTAAGAATTCCGTATGAAATCATAATATCGTTTTGAAGATCTATACCCCTTGCTGCTTTCAAATTGTTTCTTGCAATTTCTTCTGCATTAATCAAATTCTCAACAGCATTACCTACGCGTTTTAATATTTCTTTTTCACTTAACGAAATTGCTGCTTGATTTGAAATCTGATAAATGTATCCTTCAGCTTTTGAACCCTCACCGTAGATACCTCTAATTGTGATACCTTCATCTTGATATCTTAAAATTACAGTCTCTATCATGTTTGTCATTGAAAGTGCTGGCAAGAACATCATTACAGAAGCTCTCATAGCACTACCTAAGTTTGTTGGACAAGCTGTTAGATAACCAAGTTTTTCATCATAAGCAATATCTAAATGATTCTTTAATTCCTTATCTATTGCAGCTGCTTTATTAAATGCTGTCTCTAAGTTAAATCCTTTAACAATACTTTGTATTCTTAAATGATCTTCTTCATTTACCATTATGGAGATATCTTCACCTTCTGTTATAAATGCAGCTCCATATTGTGAATTTTGTAAGTTCTTACTAATTAGGTGTCTTTCCACAAGTGATAGACTATCTGCATCATCAATCTTATCCATTTGGTAGAATCTATATTGATTCTTAAATAATGCATCACAAGATTCTTTAACACCTTTTAGAAGAACACTATATATCTCTTCTTGGCCTTGTAATCTTCTTGGGAATGGCAAATTGTTAATATTTCTTGCAAGTCTTACTCTTGTTGATATAACTGTATTTTCATACTTATTTTTATCCATATATTAACAACCTCCTATTTAATGTTTTTCTTCTTTTGTTGAAGAGCATCAATTTGATTCTTATATTCTTGAGCTTTTGCATAATCTTCTTTCGCTAAGCATTCTTGAATCTTTTGATGTAATGCTTGGATTTGATCATCAATAGATGGTGGTGTTACACCAGGTTTTGATACATGCTCAGGCATTGCACCTGCGTATGTCTTTCCTCCAAGTCTATTTACATATTTTTGTACTATATCTGAGAATGTTTTATAACATTCTGAACAACCAAAGCGACCAGTATTTAAAATATCCTCTTCTGTTGCACCACATTTACAAACTCTCTTTACTGTTGGAGTTTCTTCTTCAAAAGGATTATATGATGGTTCAAACAAGTCGTTCATAAGTGAAGATAAGAACACATTATAGTGATCTGCAAAATCAAACTTCTTTGCGCAATCATCACATAGAGATACTTCTACACTATGTCCATTAATTACTTCCTTATAGAAATGTGTTGCATATTTTTGTTTACAACAACTACATACTTTCTTTTGTCCAAACATACTTACCTCCTCATTAGACCAACAAGAATTTCTTTAAATACTTGTTTTCTTAGTCCAATTATTCTAACTGGTAACGCCAAAGCTTTATCTGAAATAGCGCTCCTTATAATCGTTTCTTCTTCCTCCGTAATCAAATCTTCTCTTAATAATCTATCTAGATAATCACAAGCTCTTTGATAACTTATATCTCTTTCTTGCTCCATAGCTTTTAATATTGATGGTATTGTTTCCGCTGGATCAGAAGAGATTTTAAAGATTGTTATACAGCCACCGCCACCTCTTTTAGATTCAATAACATAGCCCTTCTCTACATTAAACCTAGTTTGTAAAACATAATTAATTTGGCTAGGAGAACATGAGAAGTAGTTTGCTAAATCATTTCTAGCAAGTTCAATTGAAGGATTTGAATCTTCATTTAACAATGTCTTTATGAACTGCTCTATATTATTTGACTTATTATCTGACATATCACAGCCTCCTTTTTCATTCTGTCTTAAAAGTTTGACTTTCTTTGACCTTCGACTTTATTATAGCACCTCTCAATCTAAAGTCAACAAGTAATTTGCATTATTTTTTTAAAAGAGTATAATTGTTATAGTTTAAGATAAGGTGAGGAGTTAGTATGACTAAAGTTACAAAGGCCGTAATCCCATGTGCTGGTTTTGGTACCAGATTTTTACCAGAGACAAAGGCTATTCCAAAAGAAATGTTTCCTATCATTGATACGCCATCTTTGCAATTAATTTGCCAAGAATGCGTAGATAGTGGCATTACTGACATTCTTCTTATCGTTTCAGAATCTAAACAATGTATTAGAGAGCACTTTGCTCATAACGATAAATTAGAAAGCGAATTAAGAAATAAGAATAAATTAGATTTATTAAGCACAATAGAAAACATCCCAGAGATGGCAAACTTCCATTACACTATTCAATATGTAATGAATGGTACAGGTAATGCTATTTATCTTGCAAAGGAATTTGCTAATGGCGAACCATTTGCAGTTTTATATGGCGATGATTTAATGTACACAGAAAAAGGAATGCCACCTGTTACAAAGCAACTTGCTGATGCTTATGAAAAGACTGGTAAGCTTATTGTTGGTTGCCAATCTATATCTAGAGAAGAAGCAACAAAGTACGGTGTTGTTAAGCCAGGCAAAGTTAATGGTAGATTAACAGAAGTTTTAGGATTCGATGAAAAGCCATCAATAGATAGAGTTCCTCAAAATCCTCTAGTATCATTAGGTAGATATATCATAACTCCAGATATCTTTGAAGTTATTGAAAAAGAACAACAAGTTGAAGGTAAGGAATTATATATCACTGATGCTATTTTAACTATCGCTCAAACAAAAGGCGCTTATGCTTATGACTTTGAAGGTAGAAGATATGACATCGGAGATAAAGAAGGTTTCGTTGAAGCTACTATTGAATATGGTTTAAGAAATCCTCAAATTAGAGAAAGATTAAAAGATTACCTAAAGAATCTAAACGTAGATAATATTAAATAGTTAGTATTATAGTTTATAAAAAGAATTGCACATTTGCTAAGTTACAAATGTGCATTTTTTTATTTCAAAATTTTCTTTAAGAATATACCTGTTTTACTGTTCTCTACTTTGGCTACTTCCTCAGGAGTTCCACTTGCAATAATCTCGCCACCCCTATCGCCTCCATCAGGACCAAGGTCTATAATGTGATCTGCTATTTTAATAACATCTAAGTTATGTTCAATAACAAGTACAGAGTTACCATTCATAACAAATCTTTGAAGGATATCTACAAGTTTTGATACATCCGCTGTATGAAGTCCTGTAGTTGGTTCATCGAGTACGTATAGAGTTTTTCCAGTACTTCTCTTAGAAAGTTCAGTTGCAAGTTTAACTCTTTGAGCTTCACCACCAGATAGAGTTGTAGCTGGTTGTCCAAGCTTGATATATCCAAGTCCAACGTCTGCTAATGTCTTTATCTTATTAATTATTTGAGGTTGATTTTCAAAGAATTCACAAGCTTCATCCACGGTCATCTCAAGTACGTCATATATATTCTTTCCCTTATATCTAACTTCAAGAGTTTCTCTATTAAATCTCTTACCGCCACATACCTCACAAGGAACATATACATCACTCAAGAAATTCATTTCAATCTTTCTAATACCATCACCCTGACAGTTTTCGCATCTACCGCCAGTAACATTGAATGAGAATCTTCCTGCTGAATATCCTCTTGATTTAGAATCTGGAGTCTTTGCAAATAGTTCTCTTATTGGAGCCCAAACCCCTGTATATGTTGCTGGGTTTGATCTTGGTGTTCTTCCAATTGGTTGCTGATCAATATCTATAACTTTATCTATATTCTCAAAACCAGTTATATCACTGCAGAATACATTTACTGCACCGCCATTATTTATACCATTTTGCAAATTAGGTAATAATACTTCATTTATTAAACTACTCTTACCAGAACCAGATACACCAGTTACAACAGTAAATGTTCCAAGTGGGATATCTACATCAATATTCTTTAAGTTGTTCTTACAAGCACCTTTTATAGATATAAACTTGCCATTGCCCTTTCTTCTTGTTGATGGCACTGCAATATATTTCTTTCCGGATAAATATTGTCCTGTTATAGAATTTGGATTGTTCATTAAATCTTGAGCAGTTCCTTCAGCTATAACTTCACCACCATGAACACCTGCCCCTGGACCTATATCTAAAATCCAGTCTGCTGCTCTCATAGTATCTTCATCATGCTCAACTACAATTAATGTATTTCCTATATCTCTTAAATTCTTTAGAGAAGCTAATAACTTTTCATTATCTGCTTGATGAAGACCAATACTTGGTTCATCTAAGATATATAGAACTCCTGTTAATCCAGAACCAATTTGAGTTGCTAATCTAATTCTTTGGCTCTCACCACCAGATAGCGTTCCTGACGCTCTATCTAATGTTAGATATCCAAGTCCGACATTCTTCAAGAATGAAAGTCTAGCTAATATTTCTTTTACGATTTGCTTTGCAATAATTGCATCTGCACCTTGTAAATCTATATTCTCAAATAAAGGTACTAACTTGTCTACACTTAAAGAACACATCTTGGCGATGTTCATATCTTTAACAGTAACTGCAAGTACTTCCTTCTTTAATCTTGCACCATTACACTCATCGCATACGGCAAGCTTCATATATTTATCTAATTGATTTCTTATATAGTCTGATGTTGTTTCTCTATATCTTCTATTTAATGTTGGAACAACACCATCAAATCTTCTTTCTATAACACCACTTAGTTTTTCTGATTTATATTCAATCTCAACTTTTTCACCAATACCATATAAAAGCTTATGTAATATATCTTTTGGCAAATCTTTAACTGGAGTATCTAAAGAGAATTTTAATTTTTTTGCAAGCTCAGCAAATACAGCATATGGTGTATTGCAAACTTCCATCATAAATCCATTAACATTTAAAGCACCTTCATTAATAGACTTATCCCATTTAATTAATTTGTTTTCATCAATTTCATTTGTATATGCAATACCAGAACATTTTGGACATGCACCATATGGACTATTAAATGAGAACATTCTTGGAGTTAAATCTTCAATAGAAACACCGCAATCTGGACAAGCATATTTTGTGCTCATCAATCTCTTTTCGCCATCTATTTCAATTTCAACAAGACCATCTGTTAAATTTAAAGCGTTCTCTAAAGAATCAGACAATCTTCTCTCTATACCCTCTTTAATTACAATTCTATCTATAACAATCGAGATATCATGTTTTAGATTCTTATCTAAAACAATCTCGTCTTCAAGCATATAATTAATGCCATCTACCTCAACTCTTGCATAACCACGCTTTTTATAGTTATCTAATTGAGTCTTATATTCACCCTTTCTTCCTCTAACTACTGGAGCCATAATCCTAACCTTAGCTCCTTCGTTAGCTTTTAGAACGAAGTCTGCAATTTGATCTACAGTTTGATGCTTAATCTCTCTTCCACATTTTGGACAATGAGGAATACCTATCTTTGCATATAAAAGTCTTAGATGGTCATAAATCTCAGTAACAGTACCAACTGTTGATCTTGGATTTTTTGATGTAGTTTTTTGGTCAATAGAAATAGCTGGAGATAAACCTTCAATAAAATCTACATCTGGCTTATCCATTTGTCCTAAGAATTGTCTTGCATATGAAGACAAACTTTCTATATATCTTCTTTGACCTTCAGCGAAAATTGTATCAAAAGCTAAAGAAGACTTACCTGAACCAGATAAACCTGTAAACACTACTAGTTTATCTTTTGGAATCTTCACATCGATATTCTTTAAGTTGTTAACTCTAGCTCCCTTTACATGAATTTCGTTTATCATTTTAAACTACCCATTATTTCTTTTAGTTTACTAATTTCATTTCTATAATGTATTGCCATTTCAAAATCTAGATTTGTTGCGGCAAGATTCATTGCTTTTTTCAATCTCTCTAACTCTTGCATGCAATCTTTCTTTGTGAACTTTTCTTTGCCATCAATAGACTTCTTAGAAATCTCAAGTGTATTTTTTATTTCTTTTATTATAGTCTTTGGAGTAATTCCATGCTCTTTATTATATGCAATTTGTAATTCTCTTCTTCTGTTTGTTTCATCAATAGCTCTTTTCATACTATCTGTCATAACGTCAGCATACATTATAACTTTCGCTTCACTATTTCTTGCAGCACGACCAATAGTTTGAATAAGTGCTGTATCACTTCTTAAAAATCCTTCCTTATCTGCATCAAGGATAGCTACAAGTGTAACTTCTGGCATATCCAATCCTTCTCTTAATAGGTTGATACCAACAAGAACATCGAATTCGCCAGATCTTAATCCGTTAATTATATTAACTCTATCAAGAGTATCTATATCTGAGTGCATATACTTAACTCTATAATGATTCTCTTTTAAATAATCAGTTAAGCTTTCTGCCATCTTCTTTGTAAGAGTTGTAATAAGCACTCTACCTTTCTTTTCTAATTGTTCATTAATATTAGACATTAAGTCATCAATTTGTCCGTCTATCTTATGAACTTCAACAATAGGATCAACAAGACCTGTTGGTCTTATAACTTGCTCTACTATTTGACCAGCTTCTTTTAATTCATAATCAGCAGGTGTTGCTGATACACAAATCATCTGACCAACTTTATTATCAAATTCTTCAAACTTCAGCGGTCTATTATCAAATGCTGCTGGAAGTCTAAATCCATATTTAACAAGATTTTCTTTTCTTGCTCTATCACCATTGTACATAGCATGTACTTGTGGCAGGGTCATATGAGATTCATCAACTAAAAGCAAGAAGTCTTCTGGGAAGAAATCTAATAAAGTATAAGGTGCTTGACCAGGTTTTCTTCCATCAAAGTATCTTGAATAGTTTTCAATACCTGAACAATATCCAAGCTCGTTTATCATCTCTAAATCATAAGAAACTCTTTCTTGGATTCTTTGAGCTTCAATATACTTTTCTTCCTTTCTAAATTCCTCAACTTGAGCTTTCATATCTTCCTTAATTTGCTCAAGTGCATCTCCTCTTTTTTCTGGAGCTACAACGTAATGGCTTGCTGGGAAAATATTGATATGTTTTAATTTTTTAGTAGTTTTTCCTGTAACTATTTCAAATTCAGTAATACTTTCAATTTCATCTCCAAAGAAGTCTACCCTAACACCAATCTTGTCATATTGAACAGGCCAAATTTCAACTCTGTCTCCATTAACTCTAAATGTTGCTCTTTCAAATCCAATGTCAGATCTATCATATTGTAATGAAATAAGCTTATCTATAAGAGCATCTCTCTCAAGTTCCATTTCTTCTCTTAAAGATAGAGCCATGGTGAAATAATCAAGCGGAGCGCCAAGTCCATATATACAAGATACTGATGCAACGACAATTACATCACGTGATTCGCATAATGCACTTGTTGCTGAGTTTCTTAATCTATCAATCTCATCATTTAAAGATAAATCTTTTTCAATATAAGTATCTGTAGATGGAATGTATGCTTCTGGTTGATAATAATCATAATAAGATACAAAGTATTCAACCTTATTATTTGGGAAGAATTCTCTAAACTCATTGCATAGTTGCGCTGCTAATGTCTTATTGTGAGCAAGAACTAAAGTAGGTCTTTGAGTTCTTTCAATGATGTTGGCCATAGTAAATGTTTTACCTGAACCAGTAACACCAAGTAGCACCTGTGTTCTTAAGCCGTCATTAATCCCCTGAACAAGTTTTTCAATTGCTTGCTCTTGGTCTCCGCAAGGTTTAAATTTGGATTCTAACTTAAACATACTAACCAGCTATCGCTGAGATAAGTGATCTTAATAAGAAAGCGCCTAGAACACCAGCAACTGTTAAAATGATCTTCATTCTAATTTGTCTCTTTTCTAAGGCAATTTGTCTTGAGAAATCATAACCAGCTTGTTGAAGTGTAAAGCAGTAATAAACATCGCCCTTTCTTTCTGTTTCGATTACTTCAAAGTAACCTTCATTAGATAAGGCTTTAATTGAAGGAGCTAAGTCCTCATGATTAAATTCAATTCTATAAGGGATGCTTTGTAATAAATCATTTTGGCTTACTAAACATACGCCATCTTTAGCTACAGCTTTATCATAAACAGCTCTCATTAAAGCTTTTGTCTTCTTTGTAAGCATATTTCCTCCCTTAGATTATAGTAAATTTTGCACTAAATATATTATAGCATAAATCAAAGCTCCGCCTAATGCGCCACCACCAATTCCAGCAAAGAATGATGATATTCTAGATGGAGCTTTTGATTTGTTATCCACGATTTGTAAATAATTCTTAGATGAAGGCAATACAACCATTGAGTTGCCTTGATCGTCAACCTTAACCATAGGAGCTTCTACTTTACCCTCTTGGGCTTTTTTCATAGCATCTAAATCTTGCTTTAAAAGAATCGCCTTATCTGTCATAGCAAAGCATACTTCATTATCGTCTTTGTATTTTAAAGTTAAGCAAGAATTTAGTCTTACTTCTTCAAACAAATCCTTTAATTCTTGGTCTACCGTTTCCTTGCCAACAAGAGGAGCAATTTCGTCCCAACCAAAAATCTTGTATGCGCCGCCAACTTTAGCGTCGATCTTTTCAACAAGAGCTATAGTTAATTGTGTTGCCTTATCTGATAGCATTATTCCTCTACTCTAATTACGTTTTCTACCTTAATGATATTGTCTAACTTTTCAATATCCTTAACAGCATTCATCATATCGAATTCATGAACCTTTTGAGTAACGAATGTAATTGGAATGATATCGTTATTCTTATCTTGCTTAATTTGTGAAATAGAAATGTTATATTTCTTTAATACATTTGTAATATCAGCAAGAACGCCTGGAACATCATGAACTGTTAATCTTACATAATATTCGCTTTCGAAGTTCTTAATTAATTCATCTTCTGTGATTTCTGTGAAGATTTCTGAATATCTAGCATGCTCAACTTGTCTTGCGCAGTAGATAATATCACTTACAATAGCGCTTCCTGTAGGAAGAGCACCAGCACCTCTACCATATGTCATGATATCGCCAACAGCATCACCTGTTACGAATACAGCATTGAATGAGTTGCTTACGCTTGCAAGAGGATGACTCTTTGGTAAGAATACTGGGTGAACTCTAGCTTCAATCTTACCGTTAATTTGCTTAGCAATAGCAAGTAACTTAACGATATATCCCATTTCCTTACCTAACTTAATATCGTCAGCTGTGATGTTTGTAATACCTTCTCTGAAGATAACATCAGCTGGAACTCTCTTATTGAAAGCAAGAGTAGATAAGATAGATAGCTTGTATGAAGAATCATAACCTTCAACGTCAGCAACTGGATTTCTTTCAGCAAAACCTAATGCTTGAGCATCCTTAAGTACTGTTGCATAATCAGCATTTTCTTCTGTCATTCTTGTTAAGATGTAGTTTGTTGTTCCGTTAATAATAGCTTTAATCTCTAGAATATTATTAGCTTGCATTGCTGTTGTCATAGTTCTAATAATTGGCATACCACCACCAGTAGTAGCTTCATAGTATAAACCAGCACCAGTCTTTTGAGCAGCCCTTTCTAGATCTGGCCAAGATTTAGCAAACATTTCCTTGTTTGATGTTACAATGCTCTTTCCTGCTTCTAATGCCTTTGTTAAGAATGTCTTAGCTGGCTCTAAACCACCCATACATTCAACAACGATATCAACTGTAGGATTGTTACAAATATCATCAATTGAAGTAGCTAAAATATCTAAGCTTAAACCAAGATTTGTTACTCTTTCTGGGAACTTATCCAAAACGGCTACGATGTTAGCTTCAACACCATATTCCTCTTTGATTCTTTCTTTACGGTCGATAAGGATTCTGGCAGTACCACCACCAACAACTCCAAGACCAAGGATTGCTACACCTACTTTCTTCATATATCTTATTTCTCCTCTTGTTTATTATCTTTATTCAAGTCGTAAATTAATTTTAAACCTTTTAGTGTTAAATATCTATCAATTTTATTTATATTTAAAGAAGAATCAACTCCGCAAACAAGTTCGCTTAAACCGCCAGTTACAACGACTTTTGCGTTTTCTACATTTGCGTCCTTCTTTAACTTCTCTAATAAGTACTTAACAAGTCCTGTAAAGCCATATACTATACCTGATTGTAAGTTAGTTACAGTTGTCTTACCTACTGATGTCTTTGGCTTAACAAGTTCAACGCTAGTAAGCATTGAAGTATTATCTGCTAAAGCTTCCAAACTTGTCTTAATTCCAGGAGCAATACATCCACCTAAGAATTCACCTTGTTCAGAAATAACATTAAATGTTGTAGCTGTACCAAAGTCTACAATGATACATGGACCACCATATAACTTATAACCAGCTACAGAATTAACTATTCTGTCTGCACCAAGTTCATGTGGGTTTACATATTTAATGTTTAAACCTGTTTTAACACCAGGGCCAACAAGTATTGGCTTTATGTTCATATAGTACTCACAAGCATGCTCTACTGTGTAATTTAATGCTGGTTGTACTGAAGACATAATAATTCCATCAATATCTTTAAATGTGATGTTCTTTGTTTTGAACAAACTATCGATAGAAATACCAAGTTCATCAGCAGTTCTTGCAACCTTAACAGAAAGTCTCCAAGAATTAACTAATCTATCTCCATCATATACACCAAGCTTAATGTTTGTGTTTCCTACGTCAATTACTAATAACATTACTCTTCCTCTTCAGATTGATTATCAACCTTTTCTTCTAAGATCTTATTCTTATCTATTTTATTAGCACCAAAACCTGCCTTAGTTAAAGCAAACGCTATTGGTGGTGTTAGAATAGCAAAAGATATAATTTCAATTACAAAGTTTATGCTAAACCAACCTAAAATATATTCAATACTTACAGCAGTACCATTAGATAATGTTTGATTGTTGAATAAAAGAACTGTAAATAAACCTACAAATCCTGTATTAACTAAAACGCCTAATGCTGCAGATACAGCAGAAATTACTTGTTCAACAGCAATCTTTGCTGAAGGAGCCATTGTTTCTTTAACAAACCACTTTCTACCAAAGTGTGTTACAAGCCATGCAATAACACCAATTAATATTCTTGGCACGATACAAACAAGTGGGTTTTGGAATACAGGTGCTAATACAGCTCCAGCCTTTGTTGTATACCATGCTATTTCATTTACAACACCCATTAATACTGAAAGAATCAATGTTGTTGTGAAATCTTCAATCTGGGCAATAACTAAAACTGGCAATATCATTAATGCAAGTGTTACTGTTCCGAATGAAATTGGCACAAAACAGAAAATAATTACAAGTGCCAACATTACTGATAGCAAAGCTATCTTCTTTGTTTTTGACTTTGTCATACTTTACCTCGCTTGAGTTCCTTAATTGGATACCCTACATATGGTGACGTTATTTTTATTTGATTATATAGCCCTAAAAGTGCCATTAATCTTCAAAGAGTATAACATAATAATTATATTATTAGCAAGAATAATGCGCGTAAGCACGCATAAATAAAATTAGGCGACTTGTAAAAAGCCGCCTAACTATCATATTCTATTAGTTATTATTTATTAACACCGCTTACCTGTCCACTAACTTCTCCATGAACTCTAAATGAAACTTTGTTTTTCTTTAATGATTCTTTTTCAGCTTGTAATGATTGCAATATTTTGTTTCTTCCACCATTAATAACATCTATATACCTTTCAAAAGTTTCATCAAATTTAGCCATAGTTTCATTAACCTTAGCCTTATTGTTTGCTTTATCTTCTTCAGTTAATTTTGCTTCTATTTGAGCTTTTAGTACTTCTTCTTTAGCAATAATCTTTGCAAGAATCTCATCTACATCATCAAGTGTAATATCTTCAGGATTCTTGCCTAATTCTATTTCTGAAAATGCACTTATAGTACTTACATCTACAAAAAGACTAAGCTTTATAGGATTATTCTCAGCTGCGATTAATTGTGCTTTTAATGTAGCGATATTATCTTCACCTACAGTTGCCTCAAATGATGCATTAACACTGATTTGATTATTAATATAATTAATAACAGATGCAGTTGTCACTTTATCAATTCTACTATTCTTTATATCATCAATTGTTGTGTTTAACGGAGCTAATGCATTAAGCACAGCAGCAATTTGCTCATCAGTTAGTTCGTGATTTAGCGCACCATCGGAAATATTAGAGAATCTTTGTAACAAGGTTTCACTTCCAACTAAAGCCGAATATTTAGTAGCTTCTGGAAGTATCTCTAATTTTGCTGATGAAATATAGGCAGATGCTGTTGCAGCCTTTAATCTTGTTTCTTTAGAACTATCATATCTTTCCTGCATTTTAGCAAGATAGTTATCAACGACATGCAAGAATGAATTACTAACATCATCAATAACTTTATCTGAATTAATATTAATAGTCTTTAATAAGTCAGAAATTGACATCTCATACGCAGCATCAAATGTTAAAGATGCATCACATTCAACAGCCTCGTTGATAAGAGCATATTTAGATACTGTTAAATTTGGATATCTATCTTTCAACTTTTCAACAACAATTTTATTATTAAAATCAGAATTATTGTTGTTAATTACTACATCAAATTTGTAAGTCTCTGTATTAGTTTCCATACTAGCCTTAATCTTTGTAAAAATAGCGTTTTCTGCATCGCTATCTTTTCCATAAACGGAAATGGAAACATCATTGTTATCTTTATTTAGATAGTCATATTCTGCTGTTATATCAAGAATCCTATTGGTTGCTTCTTCTACAGTTAAGCCAACTACGCCCTCTTCACCATAGAAAGCAAGAGCAGCATCTTCATTTTCAACTCTAAATGACAATACTTTATCATTTTGATCAAGGATTAATTCTACTGATGGATTTATATCCATTCTAACCATACTTGTTGCAACTGTTTGGTCTTCATTACTTTCATCATTTTTACAAGCAACGAAACTAAAAAGACAAACAAGTATTGCAAAAACACATAGTAACGCACTAATTTTCTTTTTCATTTTCAACCTCTTTTTTAGCAATAATATCACTCTCTATCGTAAGCTTATTCCCTACTAAGCTATAAGTAATTGCATTCCAAATTAAATCGATAGCTACGCATGGCAAAATAACATATAAACTAAGTTGCCAATACAAATCTCTAAAGGCACCTATACAAGCCACCCAAAGAATAAAAATTACTGGGAACATAATATATCTCCATATCTTATAAGATATGTGTTTAACGCTTGTAGATAACCACCATGTAATGTAATTGTATTTTTTCATAATTCTATTTTACTCCAATTTTACATATTGTTGACAACAATTTTTGTATATCATTTCTTCTATTCTATAAAGAAATAATGCTTTGACAAATACTATATTAAATAATTATAATTATCTAGATAATTTTAAAAGATTAAAAGGAGTCATAAAAATGGCAGAACTTACAATGGATAAGCTAGTAGCTTTATGTAAAGGCCGTGGTTTCGTATATCCAGGTAGCGAAATCTATGGTGGTTTAGCAAACACATGGGATTACGGTCCTTTAGGTGTTGAGTTAAAAAACAATATTAAGAAAGCTTGGTGGAAGAAATTCGTTCAAGAAAATACATTAAACACAGGTATTGACTGTGCTATATTAATGAACCCACAAACATGGGTTGCTTCAGGTCACGTTGGTGGATTTAGTGATCCTCTAATGGATTGTAAGCATTGTAAGGCTCGTCATCGTGCAGATAACCTAATCGAAGAATGGAACAAGAAGAAAGGTATCGAAATGAATATCGCTGGTTGGTCTAACGAGCAAATGGAAAAGTATGTTTTAGATAACAAGATCCCATGCCCTACTTGTGGTACATCTGATTTCACTGGCATCAGAAAGTTCAACTTAATGTTCAAGACTTTCCAAGGTGTTACGGAAGATACATCAACAACTCTATATCTTCGTCCAGAAACAGCTCAAGGTATTTTCGTTAACTTCAACAATGTTCAAAGAACATCAAGAATGAAAGTTCCATTTGGTATTGGTCAAATTGGTAAGTCATTCAGAAACGAAATTACTCCTGGTAACTTCATCTTCCGTGTAAGAGAGTTCGAACAAATGGAACTTGAATTCTTCTGCAAGCCAGGTACAGACCTTGAATGGTTCAACTACTGGAAGAACTTCTGTAAAGAATGGTTACTTTCATTAGGTATGAAAGAAGATAGATTAAAGCTTAGAGATCATGATAAAGATGAACTATGCTTCTATTCAAAAGCAACAACAGACTTTGAATTCAAATTCCCATTTGGTTGGGGAGAACTTTGGGGCGTAGC
>JAEEGL012956257.1_pt1 | contig 30658 bp, 23 predicted proteins | sample 9134231 | NCBI WGS metagenome assembly JAEEGL01 (sample SAMN16246548, study PRJNA631951) | gut metagenome | biome: gut microbiome; feature: rumen; material: fiber-attached | host: Bos | place: Iran: Karaj | collected 2018-10 | reverse complement strand
TCCATGATGACGTTCTCGATCTCGAAGGGTCCGATACGGTAGCCGGAAGACTTGATGACATCGTCCGTACGGCCGACATAGGAGATGTATCCGTCCTCATCCATCCATGCGGTATCGCCAGTGTGATACCAGCCGTCGTGCCAAGCGTCATTGGTGAGCTCAGGTGCGAGGTAGTACTGGAGGAACAGTCCCTTCGGATGATAGTTCTGAGTGTTGATGCAGATCTCGCCTGTCTCACCCGGCTTGCAGACATTGCCATCGGGATCGAGGATCTTGACGTCGTAGAGCGGATTGGGCTTACCCATGGATCCGAGCTTGATCTTTGAGCCTACGAGGTTTGCGATAACGAGCGTTGTTTCTGTCTGGCCGAAGCCTTCCATGAGCCTGATGCCTGTAGCTTCCATGAACTTGTTGAAGACCTCGGGGTTCAGAGCTTCACCTGCGGTAACCGCGTATTTGAGAGAAGAAAGATCGTACTTGGAAAGGTCTTCCTTGATGAAGAACCTGAACATTGTCGGAGGTGCGCAGAATGTTGTGATGTTGTATTTCTTGAACATCGGGAGGATCTCTTCGGCCTTGAAGCGGTCAAAGTCGAATGTGAAGACAGGAGCTTCGCAGAGCCACTGACCGTAGAGCTTGCCCCAGAGTGCCTTACCCCAGCCTGTATCGGAGATGGAGAAGTGGAGACCGTTAGGATCTACGTTCTGCCAGTACTTTGCCGTAGGGATGTGGCCGATAGCATACATATAAGAGTGGAGAGCCATCTTAGGATAGCCTGATGTTCCTGATGTGAAGAACATGACCATCGGATCGTAGCCGCACGCATAGTCTGCAGGACGCTCGAAAACATCGGAGAAGTTCTTGAACTCCTCGTTGAAGTCATGCCATCCGGGTCTTGAACCGTTGCAGAGGATGAGTGTCTCAACTCCGCAAGCCTTTGCTGCCTTCTCAGCCTCATCGGCTGCATCGTCATCAGAGGTGCAGAAGACTGCCTTAACGCCTGCGGCGTTGAAGCGGTATTCGTAGTCGTGGTCACGGAGAAGGTGGGTAGCAGGGATCGCGATCGCACCGAGCTTTTCGAGACCCATCATGGCGAACCAGAACTGGTAGTGTCTCTTGAGTACGAGAACGACCTTGTCGCCCTTGCCGATGCCCAAAGACTTGAAGTAGTTTGCAGTCATGTTGGAATACTTCTTGATGTCTGCGAATGTGAATCTCTTCTCGGTTACGCAGTCTTTTGCGACCCAGAGCATAGCGAGCTTGTCCGGGTTCTTGTCAGCGATAACGTCAACGCAATCGAATGCGAAGTTGAACTTCTTGCAAGCCGGAACGTTTACGTCAACGTCTACCATCGTGCCGTTCTCATCGAGAACGCCATTGAGGTAACGTGCATAGACCGGATCCTCAAGATTAGCGGCGTCAACGTTTGTAACGTTGTCTGTACGGAGCTCTTCTGAGTTATAAGGTGTGGTGTAGTTCTCACCCTTGCCCCATGCCTCAGGGTTGAGGATGATCGCATAGAAAACGCAGTCCTCGCCGCCTAACGCAAACTCGCCGTGAGGCTGTGTTGAGTCGAAGTAGATGGAATCACCTTCGTGGAGGACCTCGGAGGAGTCGCCGATGATTACTTTAAGAGTACCCTTAACGACGATGTTCATCTCCTGATAGTTGTGTGAAACGAGGTGATACGGAGGGTTTAAAGCTTCCTCGGAATAAGGGACTACGACACGGAAGGGCTCGCAGAGCTTATTCTTGAAACGTGATGCAAGACGCTGGTACTTGTAGCCTGTACGTCTTGTGATCGGGCTTCCCTGACCGTTTCTTGTTACGGCGTATTCCTTCAGTGAAGGGGAAGATCCTTCCATGATATCCGAGATCTCAACGCCGGCGAGGTTAGCGAACTTGTAAATGAATGTAAAGTTGAAATCCTGGGTGCCTTCTTCGAACTTGAGATATTCTTCAGCCGAAATATCAAGTTTGGAAGCAACCTCTTCAGGCGTAAGACCCATGTCCAGTCTCAGACCGCGCACACGGTCTGCTACTTCAGCAAGCTTAAACTCTACATTGTTTTGTGTTGACATAGCTTTTCTCCTTTTCTGTCAAACTTTTTGTGCCTCGTCGGGGCAAAAAAAAGCGCCCCAACATCCTTCCTGGACATTGAGACGAATAAAATCCGCGGTACCACTCAATTTGCAAGCCTTGCGGCTGCCACCTTCGAAGTCTAGCAACTCCTTTACATTAACGCAGCATAACGGGCACTGTCTACTAAGGAAGGATCCCTTTCGGAATGCCGGCTCGGAAGTGATAGTCTTTTGCAGTTGTCGAAGCACCGTTTCTCAGCTAACACGGCTCTCTGTAAGATCGATTGATCTGCTGACCTCTTCGTCACAGCCTTTGTGATAGTATTCAGTTGTGAGTTCCCGAAGGAACGTGGTTAAAGAATAGACTTGTAGAAATCAAATGTCAATAATGAATTTCATTTGTTTTCGTGCATTTCCGGGGCGAATGCGTAACAGATATTTAACAAAAAAGTTCTCAAATGGATTTACGATGCTTTTATATGTGAAATACAATAAAATAATAGAAGGCTAATGCTATCTCGATTCAAATCCATCAGGAAGAGAGGAAAAAGGCAATGTCAGTAAAATATCTGGTATCAGGCGGAGAGGGTGCACTTGGTAAAATTATCGTCAGCCTCCTCCTTGAACGCGGTGAGAAAGTAAGGGTGCTTGCGAGCGAACTTTCAGATACCTCAATCTACAAAGGCAACCCGAATATCGAGATCAAATATGGTATCTCCACAGACAAGGATTCCATGAAAGAGTTTTTCGATCTCGAAGATCCGAGAAGCGCGGTCCTTTTCCATACGGATGAATACATTTCGCTCACGGACAAGACGAACCTCACGATGAGAAGGGTCAACGTCATCGGAGCCGAGAACGTTGCGGACATGTGCCTTAAGCGTAAGATCGGCAAGCTTATATATCTGAGCTCTGCTTACGCCATCAATCCCGAGTCGGTTCCCGACGGACTTAAGATGAACTTCAACCGCAACCTTGTTGAAGGCGAATATGCAAAATCCAAGGCTGACGCCGCGGCATACATCATGGAGCGTGTTACGCTGAACAGACTCAATGCCGTCATGGTCCTTCCGACGTTCATCATCGGTCCGGGCTATTCCGAGGACTATGAGATCAACAAGATCATCACCAGCTATCTTAAGAACGGAACACGTCCGCCGAAGGAAGGCGGCCACGCATTCGTTGACGTAAGAGACGTTGCAAATGCCATGATCGCTCTTGCTGATAAGAGCGTAGAGCCTGGTTCCGGATATATCATCAGCGGCGAATACAAGACAAGCTCCGAGTTTTTCGCCGACATCAACGAGACTCAGGGCATCGAAGCTCCCATTAAGACGGCTTCCAAGTTCGTAATGAGCGAATCCATGAAGAAGTTCGTTGATTTCTATTTCAAGATCACACATAAAGAGAATCCGAGAGAAGTCTACACATTGTTCAGGGACAACCCGGAGACGAAGTTCGCTTCCAACAGCGAAGGCATTATTCCTGAAAGCACGATCGACTTTAAGTCTTCGCTCAGCGATACGATCAGCGGCGTAAGCGGCGTAAGCCAGGTTGCCAAAGAGAGTCCGTCTGTTTCCGAGCCGAAGATGTCAGCTGTTGCAATGTCTGCAAAGCTCAAGAGCGAATCTGCGGCCAAGGATGCTCCTGCAAAGCCCGCTCCGCAGAGACCTGCTGCGGCTAAGAAGCCTGAAGCACCCGCACCGGCGCCCGCTCCCGCAAAGAGCATAATCCCGGGTAAGGATCAGGCACCTGCCAAGAGCATTATTCCCGGAAAGGAAGCTGCACCTGCTCCGGCAGCCAAGGCACCTGAAGCACCTAAAGCTCCTGCCGCCCCGGCGAAAAGCATAATCCCCGACATTCCGAAGAAGACTCCGGAGCCTCCCAAGGAACCCGATGGAGGAAAAGAGGGTTGAACAAAAGACTGATACTTGCAAGCGCGTCTCCCAGGAGGCGCGAATTGCTGTCAATAATTACAAGTGATTTCGAGATAATCACAAAAGAGATCGACGAGCGTTCGGCCGAGATCGACATGGAGAACAAAGGAACTCCTGCGGTCAAGGTGAGCGAGGGCCTGGCGTTTTTGAAGGCGAAAGCCGTTTTCGATGAACTCCCCGAAGAAGAAAAGAAGAAAGTCTGCGTAATAGGCGCGGACACTTCAGTCATACTTGATAATGAGATCTTCGGAAAGCCTAAGGATAAAGAAGAAGCCGTATCAATGCTCACAAGACTGTCGGGAAGGACGCATGTCGTGGCGACCGGCGTTGCATTGATTACTTCTGAAAAAGTGAAGTGCTTCACCGAAGAGACTCCGGTGGAATTCTGCGAATACGACCAATACCAGAAAGACCTCATAGAAAGGTACTGCAGCACGGCCGAACCCTACGACAAAGCAGGCGCGTACGGCATTCAGAGCGGCGGTGCCACCCTTGTCAAAAAGATAGACGGCGACTTCGCTAACGTCGTCGGACTCCCCGTCTCGAGACTTGCGCGCGAGCTGGAATCTGTGATACGCTAACAGATGGTTTAAACGTCTTACTAAAAAGGCGAAGGGGGTAGAAGGGATTGCATCTCGGTTGGCTTATCAGGCTTGGTTTATCCATCAGTGAGAATATCCGGGCACAACAGGAGATAGAAAGGGCACGCGCCCTTGAAGCGCAGGCGAAGAGCGAGGCTCTCGCCCAGTCTCAGCGCTATCAGGCGGAGACCGCCACGTTCAAGAGAACTGCCTATGAGCAGAAGATCGCAAGGGAGAGCGTCGCAGTCGAATGTCCGAACTGCGGTTCCACCAATACGAGGATCAGGCTCGGTTCGGCAGGCAACTGCGCTTACTGCGGCACGTCCATAAGAGTCAGCATGCAGGGCATCGCGTATGTCGCGAGCCCGCTTGACCGTTCTCAGGCGCAGGCGGAAGAACAGATAAAGCAGAAGAGCGGACAGGACAATGAGCAAAAAGACAGTTAACGATACAAAGAAGGAAGGCAAAAAGTCTGTTGCCGGCAAAGTATTCAAGCTGATACTGCTCTATGCCGTAATCTATCTGGTGTGTTCGCTCCTGTTCGTAGCGCTTTTCCACACGGGTTTTCTTAAGAGCATCAGTGTCCTTATGTACAGGGGCATCGCATTCATAATCCTTACGGGACTTTTGGCGGCGATCGTCATGGGAGTTGTAAGGAAGTTCTGGAAGTTCGTCACGGTAAGGGACATCATCATGATGTTCGTTATCTTCTGCTGTGTTAACACGGTGCTCTTTACTCTCGTACCGGTCACAGTTGAACGTTCGGTATCCGTTTTCATGCTCAGCTACATGGACGAGAATCCGGACAAGACCTTTACCCAGGATTCGGTAGGCGAGATCTTCACCGCTAAATATGTCAATGAATACGGCGCTTTCGAGAAGCGCTTCAATGAGCAGGTCGTGACGGGAACGATAAAGCAGAATGCCGACGGCACCTATTCGATCACCGACAGGGGCCGCTCGATCGTTAAGATATTCAGAGCTCTCGCCGAATGGTTCGATACAGACAGACGTCTGGTATATCCGAACGAGAATTAAAAGTTTATTCCTTAACGCTCTTCCAGATCTTGGTCCAGCCGCCGCTCGCCCTCTGATAGAGGTGTACTTTGAGCGTGTTCCTGTCGAACTTCGATATGTCGATGTCAACGCTGTATGTCGCGCCGTTCTCATTGCCGGTGCGGGTAAGCGCATAGTACTTGGGCGAGTTGAGTGATTTCTTATCCCAGACGTATACGTAGACAACGCTGATGTCGTTCGGATTCTTGAAGCCGGACGCGTTTACGGTCATGGTCTTGCCGTCCTGCGAGAATGAGAGGGAAGAATTGCACTTCTCAGGCTTATCAACCTTTCTGTTCTTATCGAACATAATGTTGTTGCCGAAGAATCCCATCTCGGAATATACGAGGTGCTCAGCGCCCTTGGCGTCTCTTGCGTAAATCTCGAGCGTGGCGGGCATTGCGCTTGTAAGGCTTGTTACCTCAAGAGTAGCGTTATAGATCCTGTCTTCGTCGAGCTCCATCTCGCACGAATCGATGATGTTATCACCGTTGCCCTTAAGGCGGGCGATGTAGCCTCTTGTTTTCGCGCTGATATTCTCAGCACCGAAAAGACCTACCAGTGCATACTTCTTCTTGTCCGCGGTACCGAACTGGATCGTGGTGTTCAGTGCGTGCGAATAAGTCAGAGTATTGAAATCGAAAGGATCCCAGTTGCTTATCGTTGAGTTGACGAACTCGGAGTTCTTCGACAGCTCGGAATTAACGAAGTCCTCGCCGAATTCCTCGTAAAGGGTCTTTTTCGATGAGTAAAGATTCGTTCCGAGGCCCAATTTGTCGCCTTCGATCTTGCAGCCCATAGCGGCAAGAGTCGTGGGGAACAGGTCGAGAGTGCAGTAAAGACGCTCGGTGTTCTCCTCGGGCTTAACGGCAGAGTTGATTATGGCCGTGAATGTTTTCCTGTCGTATTTGGCATCGATGCTGTTCAGGAAGTCCTTGTCCATCGTGAGATGGTCGCCGTTTAAGACGATAGTCGTATTCTCATAGAAATCCTGCTGTTTGCACCAGTTGATGAACGCTTCGATCTGTCTGGATGAGCATGCGATGACGTTGGCATACTGGACACCGTATTCATCCTTGCACTCAGGGCAGACATAGCCGTCCTCAAAGTGGGTGTCGACCGTGAGAAGCGTGAGATTGAAAGGCTTGCCGCTTGAAGAAAGGTCCTTTAACTCTTCCTTGGCAAAAGCGAAAAGCTTGGAATCTTCAAATCCCCACCAGACCTTGTAGTCTTTGGAAGGGAGCTTGTTGTTGTTCAGAGCATAGTCGTAATCGAAGATCTTGTGGTTGCCGTGGGTGGTGTAGTAAACGCCCCTTCCGCCGAACTCGACGGGAGAGCCTACCATAAGCTCGTTCGTGTAACCCTGGCGGGATAAGACGTCTCCCAATACCGAAGCACCGGGATAGAAAGAATCCTGCTGGGAAGCCGCGTTGCCGATGCCGCCGACAACAGGAAGTCCGGAAGACTGGGCAACCATGCCGCCCATCGTGTATGTGGCACCGAAGGAGACCTTCGCGCCGTTAAGCTTGTCAGGACTGCCTGCGAAGCAGTCGTTCTCGTTTGCGATCTTTGTAAGTTCGGGGATGCAGTTGTAGTCTAAAGCACCGCCGGAATTCTTATCGGCGTATGTCATCTCCATCGATTCGAGGAAGATGTAGATGAGGTTACGCTTCTTCTCGGGGAATGTAATGTTGGTCTTCGCGGGATCGGCGTAATTGTCCTTGATGAAATCGGAGTTCTCGCTCTTGGCGGTGAAATACTCAACGACTTTGTATCTTGTAGCGAAAATGCAGGCGGATACTATGAAGAGAACGGCAACGGCGCCAATGATGGCGAGGTTTACCGGCTTGAGCTTCTTGCCCTTTTTCTTCAGGGCTGCCTTCAATATCACGGCACCTGCAGTAACCGCTATGGAAGGAAGGAGCGCTCTCAGGCAGAAATCCAACAGAATTCCGCCGCCCGTTCCCGCAATGGGTGAAAGGATATGGAAAACGATCTGGTCGAACGATACGTCCGGCCAGACATACATTGTCCAGAATATCGAGAACGAAAGAAGTGAGAGCAGAAATACTGCCAGAACGAAAAGGAACTTTAAAAGGGCTGTCTTGAATTTCTTCATTTGTTTTTCCGCGTAAAGCTTCAGATCCTGCCGAATCCTACTGCTTTCCTGACTTTCTCATATTTCTCGGCCGCGATCTTGTTGGAGTATTCGCGTCCGGCATCGAGGATCTCATTGATCCTGCCGCTTGTCAGGATCTCGTTGTACTTCTCCTGCATGGGCATTATCTTCTCGACGACTGCGTCGGCAGCTGCCTTCTTGAGATCTCCGTATCCGCCGCCTTCGAATTTGGCAACGGCGTCTTCAATGGAGCTTCCGCTGAAGACGGAATAGATGGTAAGGAGATTGGATACGCCGGGCTTGTTCTCTTCGTCGAACTTGATGACACCGTCAGAGTCCGTGACTGCGGACATGATCTTCTTGCGGATGACCTTCTCGGGATCGGAAAGGAAGACTGAAGCCTTGGGGTTCGTCGTTGACTTGCTCATCTTCTGCTCGGGATTCTGAAGGTCTCTGATCTTCGCTCCGATCGTAGGGATGAGGGGCTCGGGTATCTTGAAAAGCTCGCCGTAGCGGTTGTTGAACCTGATGGCGATGTTGCGTGCGAGCTCAACGTGCTGCTTCTGGTCGATCCCGGTAGGTACGTACTTGGGATCGTAAAGCAGGATGTCTGCAGCCATCAGGTCAGGGTAGGTGACAAGACCTTCGGTGAAAGTCTCATGCAGAGCTGACTTGGCCTTGAACTGGTGCATTCTGGTGAGTTCGCCGTGAGGAGTGTGGCACTCGAAGATCCAGGAGAGGTTTGCGTGATACAGGTTCTCTGACTGGATGTAGATGTGCATGTTGGGCAGATCGGGATCGACGCCGCATGCGATATACATCGCGATGGCGTTGATGATATTACGGTGAAGGGCCTCGGGATCCTGGGGAACCGTGATGGCGTGCATGTCGGGAACGAAAAGGAAGGTCTCATAGTCGTTCTGGTAATTAACGATCTGGCTGATACCGCCTGCGTAGTTTCCTATTGTAAGTGCGCCGCTGGGCTGCAATCCCGTAAGAAGTCTGTCCATATTAATAGCCTCCAATTAAAAAACAAAGATAATATTATACTCAGAACGTCAGTTTTACAAGCAAAATGAAGTTTGCTATACTCTCCCCTATGAAAAATAAGAAGTATATAGCAGTTTATACACTGATCTTTGCTGCCATGTCGGCGGCTTTGGCACTTGCTCTTTATTTCAGCGGCAAGACCCAGATCTGCAATTTTGACGGTGACGGCCAGCACATCAAGGCCCTCGTCTATTATTCCGACTGGATCAAGTCGATCTTCAGGAACATTTTCGTAGATCACAGATTGGAGTTCCCGTGCTGGTCTTTCTCGATAGGATACGGCGCAGACATCCCCACTTCGCTTCATTACTATGCCGTCGGCGATCCGTTCGCGATATTCTGCGTATTCTTCCCGGCGAGCCGCATGCGTATTTTCTATGAGCTCTCGATTTACCTGAGACTCTGGTGCGCGGGACTTGCGTTCTCCGCGTTCTGCTTCGGCAAGAAGGATGCGCGCATGACATTCACCTCGGTCATGGCGGGCGCGTTCACATACATTTTCTGTGCATTCGCGCTTGTAAACAGCGTCAAGCACCTCTTCTTCCTGACGCCGATGGTATTCCTTCCGCTCGTGCTTTTGGGCGTTGACAGGATCCTCGCGAAAAAGAGCCCCGCGATGTTTATCTTCGCCGTGTTCTTCTCTGCCGTATCGAGCTTCTATTTCTTCTACATGATCGTTATCCTCACGGTTCTCTATGCCGCCGTTGAGATGTTCATACCCATCAAGCAGTTCGACCTGAAAAAGACTCTTGCCGACATAGGCAGGCTCGCAGGCTATGCGATCATCGCGGTAATGATGAGCGCGTTCTTACTGCTGCCGGTGATAATGTCGTTCTCGGGCGACTCGAGGACTGAGAACAAAGTCATTTTCGACATGCTGTACCCGGTACTCTATTACGAGAACATGCTGTCGGCTTTCCTGTCTTACCACTCGGTACAGGGCGGTGAATGGGCCAACTTCGGATACGCATCGCCTGCGTTCCTGGCGATCATGCTCCTTTACAAGGGCAAGACCGACGAACCTGCGAAAAAGAGACTCCGAATCTCATTTGCGGTACTCACGTTATTTTTCTTCATCCCGGTCGTGCAGTATATCTTAAACGGCATGTCTTATCCTTCCGCAAGATGGCATTTCGGATACAGCCTCCTGGTCGCATACATCCTTACATACATGTGGAAGGAACTGACAAGCATAAAGAAAAAGGCCGCGGTAATCCTCGCGATCGGCCTTGGCATATATCTTGCAGCCTGCATGATCCTCCCGATGTCGAGGACGTTAAACGTTGCGATCCAGATCGTGATCGCGGGAATAACTGTAGCCGTCTGCTTCCTGCTCTCACGCAAAGAGAACGAGAAAAAGCTTAAGATCTCAAGTGCCGCCGTTCTTACTGCGTGCATAGCTTCTATCGCGGTAAACGGAGTTTTCGGTTACTTTGAATGGATGGATCCGAACATGGCGCCTTCGGTCCTGGACCAAAGCCAGGTCGCTAACAGCCTCCTTCCCGAAGAAGGCACGATAGTCGCGCAGAATACGGACAGATCTTCGTTCTCGAGATATACGTTTGTTGACGGCGACATAATCACGGCGTGCAACGATGCCATGATGCACGGACTCACCAGCACGGGCTATTACATGAGCATGGTCAGCCCCGCGGTATCGCAGTCTTATGCCGAGAACCTTGTTGAGCTCAAGATGGTCTCAAGGTTCCTTGGCCCTGACGCAAGAAGCGCGCTCGAAGAACTGGGTTCCGTCAGATACGTTGTCGCGATGAGCCAGAGCTCGAACATCCCTTACGGCTATAAGCAGATCTACTCCGGCAAGGGTGCCAACACCGGCAAGAACTATTACCTCTACGAGAACGAGAATCCGCTGCCTCTGGGCTACACATATTCAAACCTCATCACCAGAGAGAAGTTCGATTCGATGGAGGCATCTGACAGACAGGAAGCAATGCTTCAGGGCGTTGTCCTGGACGGCTATGACAACGCGGCGGGCTTTACGACCGACCGGTTTGAACTGACCGGAAAGAAAGTCAAATACACGATATCATCGCTTAACGGAGCGGTGAAGGATCAGGACGGATCGATCGTCACTTTGAGCAAGAACGCCACGATCACACTGGTAATAAAGACTCCCGAAAAGTGCGAGACATATCTGGGCATCAAGAACCTGAGATACATGGGGATCAGCGAATATCAGGCTGCCCAGCTGAGCGGAAAGTGGGAGAAATTAAGTCCTGATGAACAGAGCAGGATAAAGGCCGACAACAGATATTACATCGAGCCGAACGCGCAGATGATGATCGTCAAGACGATGGGCGGCGCGAGCATGTCGAACAGGCTGTTCAATTTCGTTACCCGCAAGTATCAAAGATACAACGGCCGCACCGATTTCTTTATCAACACGGGCTACAGCGAGAAGTCGAAGAACATAATGACAATAACCCTTCCGGAGCGCGGAAAGTATTCTTTCGACGAGCTCTATGTATACTGCCAGCCGATGACCAACTACGATGAACAGGTCAGTAAGCTCAAGGAGAACGTTCTCGAGAACGTCGACCTGCATCAGGCCGGAACTTCAACAGGCAGAGTAACCGGAACGATCACTTTGGACAAGGCAAAGATCCTTGTTCTGTCCATTCCTTATTCGCAGGGCTGGAGCGCTTATGTTGACGGAAAATATGTAAAGCTCTATCAGGCAAACTCAATGTTCATGGGACTCCCTCTGGAAGCGGGAACACATGAGATCGAGCTTCGATATAAGACACCCGGAGGCAAGATGGGACTTGGCATTTCCGAGATCGGAGCCGCCATCTGCATCATGCTCTACTTCGTCCGCCGCAAGAACGCCAACGAAGCGAAAGCAGCGGAAAACAATCAGTAAAAGCCATGCTGTACGTGCTGACCGCGCTTAAGTGCGAAGCGGCCGCATTGGAAGGCCTGCCGGGAAAGCATATCGTCACGGGCGTGGGCGCTTTTGCAGAGAAAGCCCTTGAGAAGATCGAACTTGATCAATCTGACAGCATGATCAATATCGGAGCTGCCGCTTCAACCATGCCCGGCTGCTATCTGGTCAACTCGGTTACCGACGGTGATACGGGCCGCAAGTTCTACCCTGACATGATGAGCGATCCGCCTTTGCCGGAATGCGCGCTGATTACTTCTTCCTCGATCGTTACAGAGCCTTTGCCGGGGGCCCTTTACGACATGGAGGCGTCGCTTATATGCAAGTTTGCGATGAGAAAGATCGCGCCTTCAAAGATTGCCATAGTCAAGGCAGTCTCGGATGACGGAAGCAGGAGACCTTCGGCAAACGAGATCACTTCTCTTATCCGGAAATACCGCACTGAGATCGGTCAGATTATTGATTGTTTGAACCGCGAACCCGAGCAAAAGAACTATATGCCGTTACCGGAATCCGTCATGGAAGAATTGAAGCTCACGGAGTACATGAGAAACGAATTCGAAGATCTCGTGCACTACTGCGTTGTGTCCGGCAAGCTCGAAAAGCTTGAATCAATCTTATCCGGAATGCGCTCTGCCGGCACTCTTCCGGTCAGGGACAAAAAGCAGGGAAGGAGGGTCCTTGATGAGATTTGCTCACGTTTACGTTGAAGACAAGGCGAGGCAATACCCTCTTACTTCCGAGATACTGGAGAAGACTGCAGGTGCCACGGTAATACCGATCAGTCACTATAAGGATGTTTTCGACAGGCCGAGGCAGGATCATGAAGCGCAGAAGAAAAACCCTTCTCTGATCCTTGCTGTCAGGGAGGGATCGCGCATATTCAAAGGCGCGCCCGTCTGCCAGTCGTTCGGACAGCGCAATTTCTATTACTCGAGTTCTGTGATGAACTGCCTTTTCGACTGTGAATACTGCTATCTCAAAGGCATGTATCCGTCTTCGAACATAGTTGTTTTCGTGAACTTTGAAGACTACGAAAAGGATGTCTTAAAGCTCCTTGAAGAAGGACCTTTATACGTCTGCGCGTCTTACGATACAGACCTCATCGCGTTAAATGGTCTCACCGGTCTTGCAGACAGGTGGATCGAACTCGCAAAATCCAACAAAGACCTTCTTGTCGAGCTCAGGACGAAGGCTGCTCCTCCGTCGCTTGAGAACGTGCACAACGTTATATACGCATTCACTGTGTCGCCTGATGAGGTTGCGGGCAAATTCGAGAAGAACGTCCCGTCATCAGATGAGCGCATAAAAGCCGCGGCACGCGCGGTAGAAAACGGCTGCAACGTAAGGCTTTGCTTTGACCCGATGATACTCACCGGAGACTGGCAGAACGTGTACGGAAAGTTTGCGGATCACGTTGCTTCAAGGATAGATTTAAGTCAGCTGACAGACGTCAGCGTGGGCTGTTTCAGGATCTCAAAAGAATATCTTTCTTCAATGCGAAAAAGTATGAGAAATTCCGAGATTGCGTGGTACCCTTATGTTATAAGGAACGGTGTCGCCCAGTATGAGGAAGATACCGACCGGCAGATGCAGGAATTCATGTGCGAGCGGCTTGCCCGCTATATCGCAGAGGAGAAGATATTCACATGGAACTGAAGACCGCTGTTGTTACAGGCGCATCGTCAGGTATCGGCTACGCGATATCGAAGATGCTTTCCGAAGAGGGATACAAGGTTTACGGGATCGGTAGGGTCTTTAAAGGGGACGTCTCTTTTTTCGCCGAGAGGATCTCGATGGATATCAGGGACACGGACATACTCCTTAAAAAGCTGTCAACCTTCAAAGACGTCGATGTTCTGGTCAACGCCGCGGGCAGCGCTTATTACGGTCTGACCGAGTTCATGACACCGGAACAGATAAGCGAGATGTGCAGGGTAGACTTGGAGGCGCCGCTGATAATAACTTCCGCATTACTCCCGAGAATCAAGGATAAAAAAGGTTATATTATTAATATAGCATCGGTGACTTCCACCAGGATAAACACACACGGAGCCTGCTACGGCGCGCTCAAAGCGGGCCTTAGGAGCTTTGGCAGGAGCCTTTTCGAAGAGGCAAGGAAAAGCGGCGTAAAGGTAGTGACGATCTGCCCTGATCTTACGAGAGGGACGAATCTTTACAGGAACGCTGATTTCGAGCCGTCTGACGATGACGGGTGTTTCCTTGTTCCGGAAGACACCGCGGAATGCGTCAGGAACGTCCTTGCAATGAGGGACGGCGCCTGCGTTACGGAGATCGAAGTCAGACCGCAGCTTAACCGCATCGAGAAGAAGCAGAAAGGAAAAGCAGATGAGAATTGAATTTAACGACGGTTGGGAATTCACCCCGGTATATAACGACGAGCTCTGCAATCCTATATATAAGGGCGGCGACGCGGTTGAGGTCCGCATTCCTCACAGCGTTAAGGTCACGCCTTTCAACTATTTCGACAAGAACGAATACGAGATGATCTCGGGTTACCGCAAGGTCCTCTCTCTGCCGCGTGAATGGGAAGGAAAGCGCCTTTTCCTTACGTTTGACGGTGTTGCCCACAGCGCGGAAGTAAGGTGCAACGGCTATTACATAACCGAGCATCACTGCGGATACACGGCTTTCAGATGCGAGATCACGGAGCACGTGACCTTCGGAAGAGACAACATAATAACGGTCAAGTGCGACTCGAGGGAGAGCAACAACATCCCGCCGTTCGGAGGCTTAACCGATTACATGACCTACGGCGGAATCTACCGCGAGGTGCATCTCGATGTAATAGACGGCCCTTTCATTAAGGATGTTTTCGTGACCGGAGACATGGCAGGTGACGTTAAGGCAGCCGTAAATCTTGAGGCGGCAGAAGGATCAGACCTCAAGGTCAAGTATCTTGTCAGGGATCTGAATACCGAAGAAGCAGTCAACCAGGGTGTTTTCGAAGAGGGAACAGCTGAGTTCACCATCAACAACGTCAAGCTCTGGGACATCGATGAACCCAATCTTTATTCGATCGAATGCACATTGTTCGCAGGCGACGAGAAGATCGACAAGAAGTGCATCACATTCGGCTGCAGGACCGCGGAATTTAAGTCCGACGGATTCTATCTTAACGGCGAAAAGCTTACGCTCAGAGGACTTAACCGCCATCAGAGCTATCCTTATGTAGGCTACGCGATGCCTGAGAACATCCAGCGTTTAGACGTTAAGATCCTTAAGAGGGAACTCGGCATCAACGTTGTCCGCACATCGCATTATCCGCAGTCGCAGCACTTCATCGACGAGTGCGACAAGGAAGGTCTGCTCGTGGTTACCGAGATGCCCGGCTGGCAGAACATCGGTGACGAAGCCTGGAAGAAGCAGGCGGTAAAGAACTGCCGCGAGATGGTCGAGCAGTACAGGAACCACCCGTCGATTATCGTATGGGGCGTCAGGATCAACGAGTCGGCCGACGATGACGAATTCTACAAGAAGACTAACGAGGCCGCGCACGAGTGCGATCCGACAAGGCAGACGACCGGCATCAGATGCATCGAGCACAGCTCTCTGCTTGAGGATGTTTACGCTTTCAACGATTTCTCGCACTCGGGATACAATCCTGGCGTAAAGCCGAAGGCTAAGGTGACGTCAGATCCCGAGAAGGGATACTTCATCTCGGAGTTCGGAGGCCACATGTTCCCTTCTAAGACTTTCGATTCAGAGACGATCAGGGTCGAGCACGCGATTCGTCACTGCAACGTTTTGGATGCGGCATTCGGAGAGGAGGACATCGCGGGTGCAATCGGCTGGTGCTTTGCCGATTACAACACGCACCGCGAGTTCGGAAGCGGAGACAAGATCTGCTACCACGGCGTTTGCGATATGTTCAGGAACCCTAAGCTTGCGGCATCGGTCTATGCGGCCATGGGCGCGGAAGAGCCGTTCGTGACTGTAAGCTCGTCGATGGACGTCGGAGAGCATCCCGCCGAGAACCGCGGGAAGATATATATCTTTACGAACTGCGACAGCGTAAAGATGTATAAAGGAGAAGAATTTATTAAAGAATATACGCATAATGAGGACCTTTATAAGAACCTCAAGAATGCGCCGATCCTGATCGACGATTTCGTCGGTGACAGGCTCCGCAAGGAAAAGAAGTTCACACCGAAGCAGGCGGATGTCTTCAAGGAAGCGATAAACTTCATGGCGTGCGGCGGCGAGAAAAAGCCGTTCGGCTTCAAGATGAAGCTCGGCATGGCGATGAACCGCTGCAAGATGACGCCGGACGACATGTTCAAGCTCTACTGCAAATATGCGGGCGACCGTGAAGGCAAGATGCCCGCCTACAGATTTGAGGGAATCAAGGACGGAGAGGTTGTCGTAACCGTGACCAAGTCTCCTTCGACCGAGATTAGGCTCGAATGTATCGTCAGCACGGATGTCCTCAGAGAAGGCGCAACTTACGATGCCTGCGCGGTCCGCGTAAGGATCACGGACGAGTTCGGCAACGTCATGCCGTTCTATAACACGCCTGCAATGGTTACCTGCAAGGGTCCGATCGAGCTCTTAGGCGGCGGCAGCACCGGCAATTCATGCAGCTGCGACATATTCGGAGGCTTAGGCGGCTTTTATATCCGCACCGTTAAGGACGGCTGGGGCAAGGCAGAGGTCAAGGTCACGCTCACGGGCAGGGATATATCAGACGTCATCCCGATCGAAGTCTTGAAGCAGTAAACAGGAAAAAGTGTGCCGGAAGAGGAATTGCCGGACCAAAAAACTTCCTCAAAAACACATTAAATTGTCCTCATGTTCAGGGCGTTTCAAGGGTAGAATTTCCATGAAACGCCCTGTATCAATGAATTTTGCGAAAATATTTCATTCTTGTTACAAATTGACTACAGCCACAAAATATAGGGGTTTCGTCTTGACTTGACCACAATATATGGGTATCCTTTAGGAGCGCCTCGAGGAAAAAGCGAGGCGTTTCGCACCTAAAAAACCAGGTTTTGCGAAGGAAGGAAACGGCAGGAATGAGACTAGGCGGAATTCAAAAACTTACTCTTTTGGACTTTCCCGGTACGGTCGCCTGCACGGTGTTCACCCTCGGCTGCAACATGAGGTGCCCTTTCTGCCACAACGCTCTTCTTGTAACAAAGACTGACGAGGCAGAGGTGTATCCGGAAGAAGAGTTTTTCGCGTTTTTGAACAAGCGCCGCGGAATCCTTGATGGAGTCGCCATCACCGGAGGAGAGCCGCTGCTGCAGAGCGACATTGGCGAATTCATAGCGAAGATCAAGGCCATGGGTTACAAGGTAAAGCTTGACACCAACGGATCCTTCCCGGACAAGCTCGAGGAGATCTTAAAGTCCGGCAACGTTGATTACGTCGCCATGGACATCAAGAATTCGCCGGAGAAGTACGCGCAGACCGTCGGAGTTCCGGATTTCGATGTATCGAAGATATTGAGGAGTATCGAGATCATCAGATCATCGGGAGTCGAGTACGAGTTCAGGACCACCGTCGTCTCACCGCTGCATGACGCAGACAGCATTGCGGGAGCGGCAGAAATGGTCAAGGGTTCGCCAAAGTACTTCATTCAGAACTTCGTCGATTCGGGAAATCTGGTAAACGGTGATGGAATGGGCAGTCTTTCAGACGAAGAACTCGAAAGAGCGCTCGCAAAAGCAAAGGATTTTATCCCGGGATCAGAGATCCGCGGGGAAAAATAAAAAGGAGAGGTAACATGTACAGTATCATCAAGAGGGACGGAAAAGTCGTAGATTTCGACTTAAGCAAAATCTCAGGAGCTATCGAGAAGGCTTTCGTAGCGCAGAAGAGAGAATATAACAAGCAGATCATCGATATGCTCGCTCTCAATGCGGTATCCGATTCGGAAGCAAAGGCTGTTGACGGCAAGGTCGACGTCGAGTCGATCCAGGACAGCGTTGAGACCACGCTTCAGAGAATGGGTTATGAGGACGTAGCCAAGGCATACATCCTTTACAGAAACCAGCGTGAGAAGATCCGCAACATGAATTCCGCGCTCCTCAACTACAAGAACCTCGTTGACAGCTACGTCAAGGTCGAGGACTGGCGTGTTAAGGAGAACTCAACCGTTACATATTCCGTAGGCGGCCTTATCCTCTCCAACTCAGGTGCCATCACAGCAAACTACTGGCTCTCTGAGATCTATGACAAGGAGATCGCTGACGCCCACAGAAGCGCAGACCTCCACATACACGATCTCTCCATGCTCACGGGCTACTGCGCAGGATGGTCGCTCAAGCAGCTCATCCAGGAAGGTCTCGGCGGAATCGTCGGCAAGATCACTTCAGCTCCCGCAAAGCACCTTTCCACACTCTGCAACCAGATGGTCAACTTCCTCGGCATCATGCAGAACGAGTGGGCCGGCGCTCAGGCATTCTCATCATTCGATACTTACCTTGCTCCTTTCGTAAAGATCGACAACCTCAGCTACAAGCAGGTCAAGCAGGACATCCAGTCCTTCATCTACGGCGTCAACACACCTTCAAGATGGGGTACGCAGTCTCCGTTCACGAACATCACTCTTGACTGGACAGTTCCGAACGACTTGGCAGAGCAGAACTGCATCGTAGGCGGCAAGGAAGTCGACTTCAAGTACAAGGACTGCAAGGCCGAGATGGATATGGTCAACAGAGCGTTCATCGAGATCATGATCGAGGGCGACGCTAACGGCCGCGGCTTCCAGTATCCGATCCCCACATACTCGATCACCAAGGATTTTGACTGGTCAGAATCAGAGAACAACAAGCTTCTTTTCGAGATGACAGCAAAGTATGGTATTCCTTACTTCTCCAACTACATCAACTCCGACATGGAGCCTTCCGATGTACGTTCCATGTGCTGCAGGTTGAGACTTGACCTCCGTGAACTCAGAAAGAAGTCAGGCGGATTCTTCGGTTCAGGCGAATCCACCGGTTCTGTCGGCGTTGTAACGATCAACATTCCCCGTATCGCTTACCTCGCATCCGACATGGACGACTTCCTTAAGAGACTCGACCACCTCATGGACATCGCAGCAAGGTCTCTCAAGATCAAGAGAAACACGATCACGAAGCTTCTCGACGAGGGTCTCTATCCTTACACGAAGCACTACCTCGGAACCTTCAACAATCACTTCTCTACCATCGGTCTTGTCGGTATGAACGAAGCCGGCCTCAACGCTAAGTGGCTCAGGAAGGACCTCACACACGAAGAGACTCAGAAGTTCGCACAGGATGTTCTCAATCACATGAGAAACAAGCTCTCCGACTATCAGGAGAAGTACGGCGACCTCTACAACCTCGAGGCTACACCTGCAGAGTCCACTGCTTACCGTCTTGCTAAGCACGACAAGGCTAAGTATCCGGACATCATCACGGCAAACGACGCTTCCGGCGTATTCTATTACACCAACAGCTCGCACCTGCCCGTCGGATTCACATCTGATATTTTCGATGCCCTCGACGTTCAGGATGAGCTCCAGACTCTGTACACATCGGGAACCGTTTTCCATGCGTTCCTCGGTGAGAGACTCCCTGACTGGAAGGCAGCAGCTTCTCTCGTTCGCAAGATCGCCGAGAACTACAAGCTCCCTTACTACACGATGTCTCCTACATACTCCATCTGCTCCGCTCACGGCTACCTCGCAGGCGAAGTAAAGGCTTGCCCCGTATGCGGCGGTCCGACAGAGACATACAGCCGTATCACAGGTTACTACCGTCCGATCAAGAACTGGAACGACGGTAAGAGCCAGGAGTTCAAGGACAGACAGACATACGACATCGAGACTTCGACAATGCGTCCGAGAACGGCTACTGTTACCGTTACAGACCAGGCTGCGAAGGATGTCCCTGAGCTTCTCCCTCTCGAAAACGGAACAATGAAGCCGATGCTCTTCACGACACACACCTGCCCTAAGTGCAAAGTCGTAAAGGCAATGTTCGATGAGCAGAGCTTCGACTATGACATGATCTACGCTGACGACCAGCCTGATCTCGCTCAGAAGCTTGAGATCGTCAACGTTCCTACTCTTGTCATCCCGACAACAGACGGCGTAAACAAGTACACAGACGTTCCCGCGATCAGGCAGTACATGAACGACTGCAAGGGCATCAAAGCCTGAGACTGATCAGCGTCCGGCCAAGAAAATGAAAACGGGTCCTTCGGGACCCGTTTTTGCCGGGCAGGTGTTTTTGGGATGGCCTTTTGTCTCAAAACCTGTCTCAAATTGCACGTGAATTGAGACAATAATTGAGACTGAAAGAATATTTATTGTTCAGCAGAATTCGCGAATCAGCGCATCGGTCAGTTCTTTGTCCGATTCCACCGTGATGTCAGGATCGATCTCCTGCGGACCTAAGAACCTGCGGTTGATCCATAGCGCGTGCCAGCCGGCATCTAATGCGCCTTTGATGTCGTGCTTGTAGGAGTCGCCGATCATCCACAGATTGGAAGGGGTAAGATCGAACTTCTTTTCGAAAATACGGAAGAGCTCGACGTCAGGCTTCATGTATGGGGTATCGCCGGAGACGATGATGTTTTCACGGTCAAACCAGCGGTCCAGGCCCAGCATGCCGACCTTGTTCCACTGATGCTTTGACTCGCCTGCGGTAAGGATGCCGATCTTAATCGAAGGGTCAGAAGAAATGGTATCCAGGACTTTTGCCATGTCGTCGCTTACCTGCATATGCGTTTGAAGCTCAAGGTAAGTGTCGGCTGCCTTGCCGCCGTCTTCGGGCCTGTAGGGAAGTCCCAGGATGCGGAAGGTCTCGTTGTAGCGCCAGCCGTTGATGTCGTGGGTGGAGACTTCGCCTGATTCGAGCATCTGCATGTTGACGTCGCTCTTCTCGTAATAGATGCGCATGAACTCCTGCCAGTCGGGGATATTCACGCCGAGAACGATCTCGGCCGCCTTGATCAGCATGATCTGCCTGCAGTAAAGCGTGTCATCGATGTCGAAAACGATGCCTCTCATCTGATCCTCCTGAAAAGGTAAATAACAGAGATATTATAATCAAGTTCCCCAAAAGGGGAATAAGGAAGAAATGCAATCAAACAGGGGCTGTTCTTTTGTAACAAAACAGTAATTTTGTAACAAGATAGTAATATTACTTTTTGGTAAGAATTCAAGAAAAACAGAGATTTAATAGTAGAATAACTGAAACGAAACAGGGGGAACTGTTATGGAAGATATGTCTCATTCTTACGATAACAAAGTCGAAAGCGAGCATAGCGACCCTTCCGGTACACGTGCCATCGTTGTCTCACTGACTGAGGAAGCCATCCTCGACAGAGTTGATTACGAGACTCTCCTTGAAGAGATCAGGATCTGACGGCTGATCAGGCAATCAAATAAACGTATCATCAATGTCTCCGGGCTACAGGTCCGGAGACATTCTTTTGTACAAAAATCTCAATTATCTTTGTCTAACTTTTACCATATGAATACAGGTTAGCGCGTACTAATCTGTAATAAAGGTGGAGTTACGGGCGGTTAAGTATGAAACTATAACGTTTATTGGCAATGGTACTCAGCACGGTGATGATCGTGGCATCGGTTCCTTCTTTTGTTTATGCAAAAGAACTCGCTTAAGGAATCTTCTGTTAAGACCGTTAAGGTCAAGAAGTCTAAGGTCAAGAAGTATAATAAGATTCATTCGCCAGGGGCATAAAGCTTCGAGCTTTTTATTGTTGATCACGGTCAAAAATGAGGGCGCAATTCAGCCGCAATTATCAAAATTCTTTAAAAGTTTGCAATTGAAGTCTTTAAAACCGGCCGCGGGGCTCCTATAGTTTAATTATCAGATTTATTAAGGGAGGGAAGACCATGCTCAAGAATATGATCAAAGCGCAAAAACCTGCGGATGAAGAATTTACGGCCAGACTTGCAGATGAGAGATCAAGGCTTTTCGCAAGCCAACTTAAGATCAAGGAAGCCGGTCTTCCCGTAATGGTCATCTTTGAAGGATGGGGCGCGGCCGGCAAGGGCAGCGTCTTGGGAAAAATCATCAAGAATATCGATCCGAGGTTCTTCAAGGTCAAGACCTATGCGGCACCGACAGCCGATGACAAGAGATATCCGTTCCTGTACAGATACATGAAGGACATCCCCGAGAAGGGCAAGTTCGTGTTCTATGACACGTACTGGATGGAAGAGATCACTGATGCCAGGATCAGCAGCAAAATGGATGACAAGGATTACGAGGAGAAGATCGACTCGATCACCAGGACCGAGCGTTCTCTCGTCGATAACGGCTATCTCGTGATGAAGTTCTTTTTCCAGATCGGTAAAAAGGAACAAAAAAGAAGGCTCGATCTCCTGCTTTCTGACAAGGACACCAAGTGGAGAGTCGACAAATACGACCTGCACGAGAACAAGCATTACGACGAGGTCCTTGAGGTCTATGACAAGTACTTGAAGGACACCAACAGCCCGACTGCCCCGTGGTACATCATTGACGCGAAGGACAAGAAGCTTGCCGAGCTCCAGGTCTTAGAGTTCCTGAATCAGGGCATTGAGACCGCGCTCAAGAATAAGGGCCTGGCATCACCGATCCTGCAGAATACGTATAAGCTCAAGAAGACGCCTCTGCTCAAGGACGTCGATCTGAAGGGCAAGACGCTGACCGATGAGGAATATGACAAGAAGTTAGATGACCTGCAGGATGAACTGTCTCAGCTTCACTACAAGCTCTACAGAAAGAAGATCCCGGTCATAATCGCTTATGAAGGCTGGGACGCCGCAGGCAAGGGCGGCAACATCAAAAGAATTACGGGAGCTTTAGACCCCAGAGGCTTTGAGGTTCAGCCTATAGCGAGCCCCGAGCCGCATGAGAAGGCGAGACATTTCCTCTGGAGATTCTGGACGAGACTTCCCAAAACGGGACATATCGCGATCTTTGACCGCACCTGGTACGGCCGCGTCATGGTCGAAAGGATCGAGGGCTTCTGCAGCGAAAACGACTGGCAGCGCGCTTATAACGAGATCAATGAGTTCGAAAAAGAGCTCACTGACTGGGGCGCGGTCGTCATTAAGTTCTGGGTTCAGATAGACAAGCGCACGCAGCTCAAGCGTTTCAAGGAGCGACAGGCGACGCCCGAGAAGCAGTGGAAGATCACGGATGAGGACTGGCGCAACCGCGAGAAGTGGAATCAGTATGAGCAGGCGATCGATGAGATGATACAGAAAACATCGACCGAATTTGCCCCCTGGTACATCCTGGAATCCGTCGATAAGAAGTATGCGAGGATCAAGGCACTCGAGATTGTGGTCGAAGAACTCAAAAAAGCTTGCGAATCTAAGTAAAACAGCGGTCTCTAAAGACTGATTGTCAACAGAATAGTTATGCCCGGGGCGTTTTTTTGACAAAATGACCACGGGCATTATTCATATGCCGTGATACAATAAAAATTAGTTATTATACCCCTAATTTTCGCATTTACAAATAGTTTTTTCTGAAATTGTCAAAAAAATATAAGAAAGGTGGTCTATATGAACTTTAAGGTCGGGGACAATATTGTTTATGCAGGCAGCGGAGTCTGCCAGATCGATGCGATTAAAGACATCAGCTTTTTCAAAGAGAAGCCGCAGAAATACTATGTCTTAAAGCCTCTTTTCGTGAGACAGTCCCAGGTCGTATATGTGCCTTATGAGAATAAGTCACAGGTCGACCGTATCCGTCCGGTTCTTTCCAAGAAGGAAGCCATCGCTCTTATAGACAAGATCCCTTATGACAAACTCGAGTGGATCGAGGACAGGAATGACCGCAAGGATGCCTTTGCGGACATCATCGTCAACGGCTCACGCGAGGATATCATGAGCATGATCCACCTTATCAAGAGTCATGCAAGGAAGCTCTCAGGTGAGGGCAAGCACCTCAATGCGCAGGATGAGCGCGCGCTGAACGACGCAAAGGTCAGGATGAACAACGAGATTGCTTTGGCACTCGACATCGAACCTGAGAATGTCGTTGAGCTGATCAATGAGAAGACGGGCGAAGTTGATTTCGCTTAATACCTTGACAGCAGTTAAAGAATTGTGTTTTAATTACCGCAGTTTTTCTATAGGAGATTCCTTAAATGAAGACTGCGGTTTTCTATTTTGCGTTTAACTATTATTACTACTTTAGGGAGAATGCCTAAGGCGGCTTTTGTTGCGCGAGAAAACCTTAATTTACCGAGTTAAGAATAAACGCTGCAAGGGTACGCAAAGCCCGGGCAGCGTTTTTGTTTAAAGACCAAATTGGAGGAGAAAGAATATGATTGCAGTACTTAAGAACACGGCTACGAAGGACCAGATAGCAAACCTCGTCTCATGGTTTGAAAGTTTAGGACTCAAAGTCAATGAATCAAAGGGCGATTATTGCACTGTATTAGGTCTTATCGGAGATACTTCCGCAATCGACATCAATCTGCTCCAGGGTCTTGATATCATCGAGAGCGTTACGAGAGTATCCGAGACGTTCAAGAAGGCAAACAGAAAATTCCATCCTGAAGATACAGTAGTAGATGTCAGCGGAGTAAAGATCGGCGGAGGCAATTTCTGTGTCATCGCAGGTCCCTGCTCAGTCGAGAGCGAAGAGCAGATCTTAAGCTGCGCCAGAGCAGTCAAGGAAGCGGGCGCAACGATCCTCAGGGGCGGCGCATTCAAGCCGAGGACTTCACCTTACGATTTCCAGGGACTTCACGAAGAAGGCATCAGGCTCCTGCTTGAAGCCAAGAAGGAGACAGGTCTTCCCATCTGCTCCGAGATCATGAGCCCTGAGCAGATCCCGATTTTCGAGGATGTTGATTTCCTCCAGGTCGGCGCACGCAACATGCAGAATTTCGACCTTCTCAAGGCGCTCGGCAAGACGGGCAAGCCAGTCCTCTTGAAGCGCGGCCTTTCCGCTACGATCAAGGAACTCCTCATGAGCGCAGAGTACATCATGAGCGAAGGCAACCCGAACGTAATCCTTTGCGAGCGCGGAATCAGAACATATGAGACATACACGAGAAATACTTTCGATGTAAGCGCGATCTCCGTGCTGAAGCAGATCACACATCTCCCTGTCGTTGGCGATCCTTCGCACGCAACGGGCAAATCTAACCTCATCAAGCCCATGTCCATGGCAGCTGTCGTATCGGGCGCTGACGCTCTCGAGATCGAAGTTCACACATGTCCCGAGAAGGCTCTTTCGGATGCGGCACAGCAGCTTACTCCGGCTCAATTCACCGAGGTAATGGACGCTATCTCTAAGGCAAGAAGTATTCTGTAAGGAAGTGCAGTTATGAACATAACAGTTGGCGTAGTCGGATTAGGTCTTATCGGTGCATCTTTTGCAAAGGCATATAAAGAGAATTCCGGATCGACGGTCTATGGATGGAACCGTACAAAGACCGTTACGCAGATGGCTCAGATGCAGGGCATCATCGACGGTGAACTGACTGATGAGAATCTGGGCAAATGTGACCTCGTCATCCTGTCGCTCTATCCTGAGGCAACCATAAAATGGATGGAAGAGCATAAAGACAGCTTCAACAAAGAAGGCATGGTGATCGACGCGTGCGGAACGAAAAGGCTCGTATGCGAAAAGGGTTTCAAGATCGCCAAAGAAACAGGTTTCCTGTTTGTCGGCTGCCACCCCATGGCAGGCACGAAGTTCTCGGGCATGGCATATGCAAAAGGCGACATGTACAAGGGCGCACCGATGGTCGTTGTCCCGCCCGTGTTTGACGACATGTTCCTGCTCGACAGGGTAAAGGAACTCCTTGAACCCTGCGGATTCGGAAGCTTCCATCTGTCTCATGCCGACGAGCACGACAAGATGATAGCTTTCACGTCACAGATGGCTCATCTTGTCTCAAACGCTTACATCAAGAGCCCTTCGGCAAGAAATCACAAAGGGTTTTCAGCAGGTTCATACAAGGATATGACGAGAGTCGCATGGCTCAATCCGACCATGTGGACACAGCTGTTTTTGGAGAACAAGGACAATCTTATTTTCGAGATAGATCATCTTCAGCAAGAACTGGCAAAGTACAGAAAAGCTCTGGAGGATGATGATTTTGACGGCCTCCGCGATCTGCTTGATGAAGGCAGACAGATAAAAGAGGAGGTTGACGGAATATGAGGACAGTCCGTTTTCCGGCAGCTTCAAAAGAGTACGACGTGATCATAGGATCGGGAGCAGTCTCTGTCCTCGGTTCTGAAGTCAAAAAGCTTTGCCCTGGCGCAATGAAGGCGCTGATCGTATCCGAGACCAATGTCGCCCCTTTGTATCTTGAAAAGGTCAGGGAAGAAATAGTCAAAGCGGGAATCGAAGCTGTTGATTATGTTTTCGAGGCGGGCGAGAGATCCAAGGGGATCGAAGCAGTTGCCGCGATGTGGAATAAGATGGCCGAATCAGGCTTTACGAGAACTGACATCGTTATCGGTCTTGGCGGCGGCGTTACCACTGACATGGCAGGATTTGCGGCCGCGACTTTCCTGCGCGGAATAAACGTTATACAGCTTCCGACTTCTCTTCTGGCGATGGTCGATGCATCGATCGGAGGCAAGACCGGAATAGACATCGCCATGGGCAAGAACCAGGTCGGCGCATTCTGGCAGCCGACAGTCGTTATAGAGGACACTTCTTTTCTTAAGACGCTTCCCGATGAGGTGTTCACCGAGGGAATGGGAGAGGTCATCAAGCACGCATTCATAGTTGATCCTGTGCTCCTTGATAAGCTCGAAAAAGCAAACGGCAGCATCAGAGATGACGAGGAACTCTTAGAAGACATCGTCGCCATGAACGTCTCCGATAAGGCGGGCGTTGTCAGAGAGGACGAGAATGACAACGGCAGACGCCAGATCCTTAACTACGGACATACGGTAGGTCACGTGATCGAGCGTGACAGCGGATATACAAAGCCGCACGGAATTTGCGTTGCCAAGGGCATGGGGTTCATGATCGACGCTTGTGTCAGAGCGGGAACTCTATCAGAAGGTGATGCCAAGAGGATGAAGGATCTCCTTAAGCTCTACAAGCTTCCGGTAAGCGACGATATCACTCCCGAAGCTATCGTAGCCGGCGCGATGAACGACAAGAAGAAGCGCGGCAGCAATCTTTCGGTTATACTTGTTAACAAGATCGGCGAAGCCGAAATCAGGAAGATGACACCTGAAGAATTCATGAGGTTTCTTTCGAAATGATAATTGCCTGCAAGAACCTGATGCTTGATCTCAAGGCACCGGCGTCAAAATCGGCGTATCACAGGGAGCTTATCGTTAACTTCGTTCTTGGTGCGAGAGGCGAATACCTCAACATTAAGAAGGACGACAACGATGATGTCATCGCAACGAAAAGATGCCTTGAAGAACTCATGGCAGCATCCGATGCGGGCTCGGACGACATAGTCCTTCCCGCCAATGAGAGCGGTTCGACATTGAGGTTCATGATCCCGGCAGCACTCGCGCTCAAGGGTTCACCCGAACGCAAGATCATATTCACGACAAAGGGACGATTAGTAGAACGCCCCGTTGACGATCTCGCGGATTGTCTTGCTCCTTTTGGCGTTAAGATCGAAAAAGACATCGAAAAGCGCACCGTTACAGTAACTGGTTTCCTCATGGCAGGCGATTACACAATAGACGGAAGCGTATCTTCGCAGTACATTTCAGGACTTCTGATGGCTCTCTCCAACTTTAACAGGCCGTCAAAGATCACGGTTACCGGAGAGATGTCTTCAATTCACTATATTGAACTCACGGTAGCAGTCCTGCGTAAATACGGAGTGGAAGTTACAAAAGAAGGCAACGTTTACAACGTTCCCGGAAGATCGGGAGTTGATACTCCCTCAGGCAAGTTTACTGTTGAAGGCGACTGGAGCAACGGAGCTTTTCTGCTCTGCCTCGGTTCTCTCATGAAGAACGGCGGCGCCATGATAACAGGCCTCGATCCCGAATCGGTCCAGGGCGACAGGGCTATTGTTGATTTCTTAGAAGGCCTCGGAGTCGAAGTCGATACGGAAGACGGCGCGGTCTCGGTCATGGGACCTGACGGCGAACCGCCCGTTGATGAGATAAACATGAGCTGCAACGACATTCCCGACATCGTTCCTTACATGGCGGTGACGGGAGCTTTCAAGGCGAAAAAGACTGTTCTTACAGGAATTAAGCGCCTTCGCGTCAAAGAGTCCGACAGGGCATCTGCGATCTGCGAAATGCTCGCTTCTTGCGGAATAAAGACTGAATTGAAAGAAGATTCCATCACGGTTTACGGCGCGGTTAAAAGCGAGATACCCGAAGAAATCTCGCTCACGTCTTCAAATGACCACCGGATGGCAATGGCCGCAGTGCTCTGCGCTGCCGGAACCGGAAGAAAGATCACGATAGACGATATCTCATGCCTGTCAAAATCCTTCCCGGAATTCATTAAGATAGTAGAGAACGGGATGAAGATCTTATGAGCATGCAAAGTACATATCATGGCGACAAACTTGAACTCACGATTTACGGCCAGTCTCATAGTGAGACTATAGGCGTTTATATCAAGGGACTTCCGGCTGGCGTAAAGCCTGATGCCGGATTCATAAAGGAATTCATGGCAAGGCGCGCCCCCGGAAAGAATGCCTGGTCGACTCCGAGAAAAGAAGCCGACGAAGTCAACTTCGATTCCAAAGACGGAGTGCTTCACGGATTCATTTACAACACGAACACCAAGCCCAAGGATTACGCTTCGATAATGAACTGCCCGAGGCCTTCCCACGCGGACTATACCGCAGGCATCCTTTACGGTGACGAGGCCGCGCAGTCGGGCGGCGGTATCTTCTCCGGAAGGATGACCGCGCCTTTGTGCATTGCAGGCGCCATCTGTCTGACAGAACTCAAGAAGATGGGAATTGAGATCCATGCGCATCTGAAGCAGGTCTACGACGCTTTCGATGATTCGTATTTCGATCACGACCCAAGGGACAATAAGTTTCTGGAAGACCTTGCAGCTTGCGCGAAAAAGGATTTCCCCGCGATCTCTGATGAGGCGGCAGAGAAGATGAAGGCAAGGATAGAAGAAGCAAGAATGGATCAGGATTCCGTGGGCGGAGTCATCGAGTGTGTTATTTCAGGACTTCCCGCAGGAATCGGAGGCCCGATCTTTGACGGAATTGAAGGAAAGATCTCGCAGATCATTTTCGCCATCCCTGCGGTAAAAGCAATCGAATTCGGTGCAGGATATGACAGCACGGTCCTCAGGGGCTCTGAGAATAACGATGCGTTCTTCTTCGATGGTGAAGAAAAGGTAAGACTCAAGACCAACCGCTGCGGCGGAATATTGGGCGGAATCAGCGTAGGAGAAGCAGCTCCTGTTGTTTTCGACTGTGCATTAAAGCCCACACCTTCCATCTCCAAAACACAGGATACGGTCGATCTTAACGCAAAGAAAAATACGACGGTCAGCATCGAGGGAAGACACGATCCCTGCGTTGCTCCGAGAGCTGTTCCTGTCGTAGAGGCCGCCTCAGCGATCGCGCTTTACGACATGATCCTTTCGCAAAACTAAAAAGAAAAATAAGAGCCGGGTAATTCCGGCTCTTACTGTTTTGAGATGTGGTATCAGATCATCCGAGTGCTGCGAAGTTGATCTCATCAGCCAGCTTCTCAATGTCTGCCTTTGTTAAGTTGTTAAGTTCCAGATCGTCGTTCCAGGGGAGGACGTTTACTGATACGAAGCTCTTTTCGAGATTTGCGGAGATGATAGCCTTCTGGAATTCACCGCCTTTATTGTTATATGCAATGTTTACGGTTACTCCGCTCTTAGTCTTATAGGTCCATTCCTCGTAATCCTGCTTGTTTCCGATGTTGAGATATGAGGTATCGAAATAGCCTCGCATGGCTCTTCCCAGCTGGAAATGGATACCTTCATATGTCGAATCGATATGAAAGGCTCCGCTTTCGAACATCCATCCGTCTCCGGAAGCGGTGGTGAAAAAGACGTTGATGCCCGCTTTTTCTTTGAGGATCTTTTCGTCGCAGTCGTCATGTTTTCCACGAGACTTAAGGCCATATTTCGCCATTATCTCTTCGAGTTTATCTGCCATCTCCTGTGTGTAAATATCGTAAGCGTATTTCTCAAACGGATCTTTGCCTGTGCGCCTGACCTCCTCATCGTATGCGGTCATGAGATCCTGGTGTTCACGATTGTAGCTTTCCTCGAATTTTATCCACTCCGCAGTTGCCTTGTATTCGGGAGAATCGGAATAACCCACCAGCGAAACAAATTCTCTTGGCGGCACTGAATTCTTGATGTCTTCTTCGATCGATGGACCCCAGGAAGACTTGCCGAAGGTCTGATTTTCGAGCCCCTTTATTGCGGCATAGACCGAGAGTCCGAGTGCGGACACTATTGCAGCGACCAGGATGATCGTTACGGCTTTCTTTTTAGTACTCTTCTTAGGCATTTCTGTAACTTCCGCAGGTGCGGACATAAGCATATTTCTCATTTCCATTTTTCTTGATACTTCCATTCTTATTTTGTCTGAGGTGTCTCTCATAGATATTCCTCCAGTCCTATCCTCATCAGTGATTTGCCTCTGTTGATCCTTACGGCAACTGCTGATTCGGATATTTTCAGTATTCCGGCGATGTCTTTGTAAGAGTAACCCGCATAATAGTGCAGGTAGATGGGCATCCTGAACTGTTTGTCCAGGCGCATGAGTTCATCAAATACCGCACGGTTTCTCTCGTTGAAATCATCGAAATACTGCAGTTCGTTTTCCGCAGACTCGAGATCGACTCCGGTCTGACGTGATGCTGACTTGAGATAATCCTTACATTTGTTGGCCGTCATGGTAAGGAGATACGTTTTCTCCTTGTTAGGTTTAAATTCGACATGATTACCGAGGAGTTTCAAAAACACGTCCTGAACTATGTCTTCAGCATC
>JAEEGL016491089.1_pt1 | contig 30661 bp, 25 predicted proteins | sample 9134231 | NCBI WGS metagenome assembly JAEEGL01 (sample SAMN16246548, study PRJNA631951) | gut metagenome | biome: gut microbiome; feature: rumen; material: fiber-attached | host: Bos | place: Iran: Karaj | collected 2018-10 | reverse complement strand
GGACAAAGACAGCCGTCTGTGCATCATGGAGACGTTTTGGGACCGCCAGAACTACCCTGCTGCTGCCTTCGCACTGACAATGACATCGTTGTATTTCACTGCTTTAGCTAATGGAAACAGCAAGATGTACCACTCCGACGACATGGAACGTCTCGTGAAAAAGGCCGGTTTGGTGGTCGAGACGATACATGATGGTTTGGGACATGGACACAGTATTATGGTTTGCAAGAAAGTTTAGAGTGTAAAGTGTATAGTTTAGAGTAGTTTTAAAGTTTTAAGTTGAAAGTTAAAAGTTTATTTTATATGAATAGGGAAGAAATAGAAGCAAAGGTTAAAGAGTTCATGATTGAGGATCTTGAACTTGACGAAGAAAAGATCAAGCCGGAGGCACGTCTTAAGGAAGATATCGGCATCGACAGCCTCGATTTCGTTGACATCGTGGTCATCGTCGAGCGCAAATTTGGTTTCAAAATCAAGACCGAAGAGATGGCTAACGTCAAGACATTCAAAGATTTCTGCGATTATATCGAGAAGAAGACAGCCTAACGGATGGCCGACGCTCTGCAACATAACGAATGGTCAGGTAAAACGGGAGGACTTCCGTGGATGCAGCGCTCGCTCATCGTCATGTTTCGTGTGCTGCCGTTGTGGCTGCCATATGGCGTGATGGCGTTGGTGGTACCTTTCTACATGATTTTCAATGGGAAAGGCCGCAAAGCGATGTATCAGTTTTTCAGAAAACGCATTGGCTACGGTCGCTGGAAGTCGTTTTGGCACGTCTACGCGAACCATTTCCGTTTCGGTCAGATAATCCTGGACCGATTCTGTGTGTATGCAGGCAAAAAATATCACTTTGTCTCTGAAGGTCAAGAACTTATGGATGAATTAGAAAAGCATTCGGAAGGTTTTGTAAACTTAAGCAGTCATGTTGGAAATTACGAGATCGCAGGATATTCGTTAAAGCCTAAGGCAAAGAGATTCAATGCGTTAGTATTCGCTGGCGAGACCGACACGGTGATGGAGAACCGTCAGCGGCTGCTTTCGCAAAACAATATGAGGCTGATTTTGGTGAAGGAAGACTTGTCACATCTGTTTGAGCTTAACGCTGCCATCGACAATGGCGAGATTGTGAGCATGCCTGCCGACAGGATCTTCGGCTCTCAGAAAGCCGTAGAATGCCAGTATTTCGGTGAGAAAGCGAGATTTCCATTAGGAGCTTTTGCGTTGGCAGCCCAGAAAAATGTGTCGGTGTTGACGGTCTTCGTAATGAAAGATGGTTATAAGAGCTATCATGCGTATGTCCGTGAGATTCAATGCGATAGAGAAGCCAGCATACGTACACAGATGTCACAGCTGGCGCAAAGTTTTGCTTCAAATCTCGAGGAGATAGTTAGGAAATACCCGACGCAATGGTTCAACTATTTTGACTTTTGGAAACAATGAGAGAGATAAAAGACATACCGTTAAACGAGCTGATTCCGCAGCGGCCGCCTTTCGTGATGATTGACAGGCTGTTGTCGAGCGACGCGGTGTATTCGGTGACGGAGCTGGAGGTAAGAAATGATAATATTTTCGTTGAAGATGAACGACTTACAGCCTCAGGACTGATTGAAAACATCGCTCAGACATGTGCCGCACGCATCGGATACATCAACCTCAACAACGGTGGCACGGTGAAAATCGGCGTCATCGGTTCGATAAGCAACTTGAATGTCACGCGGACGCCAAAAGTAGGGGAAAGATTGACGACGACGATACAGCTTCTCGAAGAGGTTTTTAACGTGACGATGGTGCTCGCCTCAATCAAGATTGGAGAAGAGGAAATTGTTAGTGCGAACATGAAGATAGCCTTGACGGATATCGACTCAAAAGATTGATTATCATGGGAAAAGAAAAGGTATTATCGGTTACTAAGCCATTCGACATTCGTTTCAGCGAGGTCGACTCGATGGGTGTGGTGTGGCACGGACATTATGCCATGTATTTTGAGGATGCGCGTGAGGAATTCGGCAAGAAATATCATCTCGAATATCTTTTCATGTACGACCAAGGCTTTTTCGAGCCACTCGTCGAGCTGACTTTCAAATACAAGAAGCCGTTGATTTACGGCATGAAACCCGAGATCACGATAACATACCTCCCTACCGAGGCCGCCAAGATAGTGTTCGACTACGAGATTCGCGACACGGCTACGGGCGAGGTCTACGTGACAGGCCACTCGGTGCAGGTTTTCATGGACAAAACCAACTATCAGATGGTGCTTTACAGCCCTGATTTTTATGAGGAATGGAAGAAAAAATGGGAGGTAAACGTATGATTGTCAAGGTGTCAGACAATATCATCTCGCCACTTGGCACCACCTCGGCTGAGAACTACGCCAAGGTGAAAGCCGGCTTGTCCGCACTGCGACGCTACGACGGACTTTGGGGGCTTCCAGAGCCGTTTTTTGCCTCACTTTTAGATAGAAACGCCTACGCTGATGATAGACAGACGATAGACGAGAAAATCGTAATCGATTCAATATCAAAGGCTTTAGAAGGAACCGAGATAGACACGACATGGACAAGGGTGCTATTCATCATCTCGACGACCAAAGGCAATGTATTTCTGCTCGACGAGCGTGAAAACGGTTTCCCGAAAGAACGTGTACGTCTCGGAATGATGGCTCGCGAGGTGACGAAACACTTTAGCAATCCCAATGAGCCGATAGTGGTGTCAAACGCTTGTATCTCAGGTGTTTGTGCACAGATAGAAGCCATGCGTTACCTGGAAAGCGGAGAGTATGACTACGTCATTGTATGTGGCGTAGACGTGCAGTCAGCATTCATAGTGTCTGGTTTTCAATCGTTTAAGGCCCTGTCGCAAGAGGCATGCAAGCCTTTCGACGCAAACCGATGCGGATTGAATCTTGGCGATGCCGCTGCCACGATTATTTACACAAGAAAAGACGAAGTCAGTGATAATGAATGGGTTGCATGTAGAGGTGCTATCAGAAACGACGCGAACCATATCAGTGGTCCGTCGCGTGTGGGTGAAGGCAGCTACAGGGCTTTGAGAGTGGCACTCGGTAACCTTGACCCATCGACGTTAGCATTCATCAACGCACATGGGACGGCGACACCATACAACGACGAGATGGAGTCGATAGCCATCGAAAGAACAGGATTAGCTGGTGTTCCCGTCAACTCACTGAAAGGATATTACGGTCACACCATGGGAGCAGCGGGCGTGCTTGAGACCATCATCTCGATGCAGGCTGTAGACGACCATAACATATTGGCTACCAGAGGGTTCGACACCTTGGGCGTGACGCATCATCTGAATGTCACAAGCCAAAACAGAAGCACCGAAAAACGCGCTTTCATCAAGCTTTTATCGGGTTTTGGTGGATGCAACGCAGCACTGCTCATGGCGAAAGGAGGTCTCAGATGATCAAACATCAGGTCTACATATCGCCAAACGAGGTAAAAGTCAATGGTAAAGCGTTGACAATCAACGGCTGCGGTTCGACTATACTCACCGAATTGTATCGCACTCAGGTAGGCGACTATCCGAAGTTTTTCAAGATGGACACCTTGAGCAAAGTCGGTTTTATTGCTTCGGAACTGCTTTTAAATGCTGAAGGAAACAGAGGTTTCGAGCCCCGCGAGGACCGTGCAGTTATCTTCTTCAACAGAAACGCCTCGTTGCAGGCCGACACACATTACCAGTCGACGATACAAAATCCCGAGAACTACTTCCCTAGCCCGGCCGCGTTCGTATACACTTTGCCAAACATCGTGACAGGTGAAATCGCTATACGGAACAAGTATTTCGGAGAGACATCGTTCATGGTTATAGACGATTTTGATGAAAAAATTATAATGAAAAACCTCGAAAACGCGTTTCAGGACCCCATTACGAAAAGCATCATCGGCGGGTGGGTCGACTGCAGCGACGAAGAGCATTTTGAGGCACGCATATTTTTAATGGAAAAATAGTTAAAATTTAAATAAAAGTTATGGACGAATTGATTTACAAACTGAAACAGCAGATTATCGAGGCTTTGAACCTCGAAGACATGAAACCGGAAGACATCGACGATAATGCCTCATTGTTTGGCGAAGGCCTTGGCCTCGACAGCATTGACGCTCTTGAACTTATCGTGATGATGGAGAAAAACTACGGCATCAAGCTGCAGGACCCGGCACAGGGTAAAGAGATCTTCAAGTCGGTGGCTGTGATGGCCGATTTCATTACAAAGAACAGGACAAAATAAATGACAAGTCCTATTTTGATAACGGGTTGTGGCGTCGTCTCAGCGATTGGGCGCAACAAGGCGGAAACATTGGATGCCTTGCTGAATAACCGTTCGGGCGTGGGGCCGCTTGTCTACCTCAAGACGGAACACAAGGAGTTTCCTGTCGGCGAAGTCAAGATGAGCGACGAAGAGATGCGCAAACACCTGAATATCAACGATAAAGACTTCACCACTCGCACCGCATTGATGGGCATGATGGCGTTGGACGAGGCACTAAAAGATGCTCGTCTTACCACAGACATGCTGCATGAGGTGGGATTTATCTCTGGCACAACAGTCGGCGGCATGGACATGAGCGAGCAGTATTATCTCGACTACATCAGCAACGACAACCACAAGGAATACATCAAGGTGCATGACTGTGGCAGCTGCTCAGAGATGACTGCCGAGCATTTCGGAAAGTTTGCATTCATGACCACTCTGTCGACGGCATGTAGCTCTGCGGCTAATGCTATCATATTGGGTGCCAACATGTTACGTCGTGGCGAGGCCGAAATCGTGGTGGTCGGAGGTAGCGAATGCATCACTAAGTTCCATCTCAACGGCTTCAACTCGCTGATGATATTGGACACCAAGCCTTGTCGTCCTTTTGACGCCACAAGAGCTGGCTTGAACCTCGGCGAAGGTGCTGCATACCTCGTTTTGGAGACTGAAGAGAGCGCAAAACGCCGCGGGGTGAAGGCACAAGCGATATTGTCGGGCTACGGCAACGCCTGCGACGCCTTCCATCAGACAGCATCATCGCCCGACGGCGAAGGAGCCTACAGAGCGATGAAAGAAGCACTGGAACTCGCTGATATTCAACCATCTGAGATCGGCTACATCAATGCACACGGGACAGGGACGCCCAACAATGACTTGAGTGAAAGTCATGCGGTGATGCGCCTTTTCGGTGATAATGTGCCTCCTATGTCATCGACAAAACCTTTCACAGGCCACACAACAAGCGCTTCAGGCTCGATTGAGGCAGTGTTCTGCATTTTGGCATTGCAACACGGTTTCTTGCCAGCGAACTTGAACTGGTCACAGCCGATGGATGACGGCATAGTGCCTGTACATCAATCAGTTAAGAAAGAACTGAAGCATGTTTTGTGCAATGCTTTCGGCTTCGGCGGCAACGACTCGTCGTTGTTGATTTCACGCGCCAAGGTCCCTGCGACTGTCGAATGGCCGACCCAACACAACGGTGCTTCGACAAGCTCAGCAACCGTGTACATCCTTTCTGCAAAGCAAATCTCGGTTCAGCAGCCACTGTGCGAAGACTGGATGATGCAACCAATTGAATATCAAGTATATTTCAACCATTCGATAGACCCAAGTTTCAAGGAATACATCTCCCCTATCGAGGCTCGACGCATGGGCAAGATACTGAAACGCGCACTCGCCACTTCGAAAGAAGCGTTGAAAGCCTCAGGATTGAACAGCGTTGACGCAATAATCACTGGAACAGGCTACGGATGCATTGAAAACACTGAGATTTTCCTCGACGCGCTCTCAAAAGAAGGCGAACAGATGCTCAGTCCGACCTATTTCATGCAGTCAACACACAACACCATCAGCTCGCTGGTGGCGATTCAGCTAAAAAACCACGGCTATAACGTCACTTACGCGCACAAAGGCATCTCGTTCGACAGCGCCTTACAAGACGCATGGTTACAGATGCAGCTCGGAAAGATACACTCAGCCCTCGTCGGCGGTCACGATGAGATGACCGAGACGTTTTACAACATCCTGAAAAAAGGCGGCGTGATGGGTCAGGACAAGGAGATGTGCGGCGAGGCGGCAGTGTCGGTAGTTTTAGGCACCGAGAAACAGGATTCTCTATGTAAATTGGTGAATTTCAAGATGTTACACAAGCCATCAGCGGAAACACTGAAAGTCATCGCGAAAGATTTTCAAGCTGATTACATTCTTACAGGCATCAGTGGGAACCACAAGAGCGACGAGGCATATCTGAAGGAGTGTAAAGAGCTATTTGGCAGTTCTATCTTATTGAAATACAAGCACTTATTTGGCGAAAGCTTCACTTCATCGGGCATCGGACTATATGTGGCGGCGCAGTGCCTGAAAGCTGGCAATATTCCCGCTCATCTGTTCGTTAACAAAGACGAAATAAAGGGCAAAAAGCCATCTAAGATATTGATTTTCAATCATACTGATGGCAATAACTATTCATTAACACTGTTGGAGGCTTAATTATGTGGAGACTGATCGGACTAGTATCGTTACAGACGTTTTTCCTCGCTGGAGGCCAGGTTTTTCTGAAGCTCGCGATGGAGAAACTCCCCAGATTTGAGTGGACATGGGCATATTTCAAAGCCGTTTTGGTCGACTGGTGGCTGCTTGCATGTGGCATCAGCTTCGGTTTTGCGACGGTCCTATGGCTATACATCCTTAAAAAGTTTCCGTTCAGCCAGGCCTATCCACTCACCAGCCTCTCGTTTGTGTTTGGAATGCTCGCTGCATGGCTAGTTTTCGGCGAGGCGGTGCCATTTTCACGTTGGATAGGCTTGATATTAGTAGTTGCAGGTTGTTTTTTAATTATGAAATAATATGAAAAAGATTTATCTCATTGTTACTCTGATACTTTCTAGCGTTTTCGGCTTTGCGCAAACGCAAGACGAAGTGATTTCGATGATTACGCAAAAAGCTGCGTCGATGAAAGAATTCAAAAGCGTTTTTGTACAAGAAAAAAATTCGTATTTGTTGGCGAAGCCTGCCGTTTCGGAAGGTGAAATGGAGTATATCGCAAAAACGCAAAATCTTAGTTGGGTGTACACCAAGCCAAATCATTTAGAGCTTCATTTTGACCATAACGTCATCAAAAAAGTGACTGACGATGGCGAAGAAATTCTCGATGCAAAAAAAGAAAAGATGTATTATGGCATGATGAACATCATTGTGGGGTGCGCTTCAGGCAACATCTTATTCGACAAATCGATGTTTAACATTGATATTCAAGAAGATGGCACCTATTGGAAAGTTGAGATGACGCCTAAGAAACGCGACATGAAACGTATGTTCAGCAAGCTTACCTTTTTCTTCGGATTAGACGACAAAATCATCGATAAGGTAGAGTTTACAGAGGTCAACGGTGATGCCACGACAATACTGTTTTACAACAAAATGTGCCTCTGGGAGGATTGACCATGAGATTGACTGACGATTTCTTCATTTTTGAGGCTTTTCGCGAAACTGAAAACGGTTTTGAGGCTGATTTGCGTACCAATCCAGAACATTTCATCTACAAGGCTCACTTTCCTGGAAACCCAATAACGCCAGGTGTTTGCATCATTAAGACAGCTGGAGAACTGCTAGAACAAAAATTAGACCGCAAGCTCTTTCTCAAGACAGTGAAAAACGTCAAATTTCTGTCAGTCATCATTCCTGAAGAAAAGAAAAAGATAAAATACAGCTTTTCAAATATTGTCGAGGACGAAAACAGTTGTAAAGTACAGGTTGTCGTCAGCGACGATGCCATTGTTTATGCCAAGATCTCATTGATTTTCAGTTATGTACGACTCTAAGACATCAAAGATCTGCGTGGTGATGCCGACTTACAACAACGACGGCACATTGCGTGATGTTGTGGAACACGTTTTGAAGTTCTGCAATGATGTCATTGTCGTAAACGACGGATGTACAGACACTTCCGACGAAATTTTAGCTTCATTTGGTGATAGAATTACCGTTGTGGATTATGGCAGAAACCGTGGCAAAGGCTATGCGTTAAAAAAAGGCATCGAAAAAGCCATAGAACTAGGCTTCGACTTTGTCATAACCCTTGACTCCGACGGACAACATTATCCAGAAGATATTCCTTTGTTTATCAATGCATTAGAGCAGCATCCATATGCTTTGATCATAGGAAGTCGTAACCTTAACGAAGAAAACATGCCTGGCAAAAACACTTTTGCAAACAAGTTTTCAAACTTTTGGTTTAAGATTCAAACGGGGGTCAATCTGCCAGACACGCAGACTGGCTATCGTCTGTATCCCTTGAAAAACCTGCCAAATCTGAATCTTTTGACATCGCGATACGAAGCAGAACTCGAACTGCTGGTAGGTGCCGCTTGGCGAGGTGTCGATTTGATACCTATTAAAATAAATGTGTTTTATCCGAAAGCAGAAGAACGCGTCACACACTTCCGTCCATTTTGGGACTTCTTGAGAATCAGCGTGTTAAACACGTTTTTGTGCATTCTAGCGGTGTTTTACGGATTGCCTTCAAGGCTAATCAGAAGAGCAAGGAGGCAACATGACTAAGTTTTTCCTTAAACTATACGATTTTCTATCTAAAAGAAAGGCTTTTTCAGCAGTTATATTGCTGATAATCATAGTTTTATGTGTTTTTTCGGCATTAAGACTCGACTACAAGGAAAACATCGCCGATTTTCTGCCTACAGACCCTGAGAAGGAGCGGTACACCTCGGTTTACGACGATTTGAGCAACCAAGGACAGATCACGGTTATCTTTTTTGGCGACGATATGGACGATATCATTGATGCCATGGATGACTTTGAATCTAATTGGCACAAACTCGATACAACATTGTTGGTCAATGACTTACGCTGTAAAATCGACGACAGATTGGTCTTCGATGCCATCGATTTCATCAGGGAAAACCAGCCTTTGTTTTTGACTGACGACGATTACAGGCGCATGGATTCGTTGCTTGCCGAACCTGATTATGTGGCAACCTGCATGCGAAACATAAAGCGAATATTGGCATTTCCTACGGCAAGCTTTGTTGTTGAAGGCATACAGGCCGACCCACTGAATCTGTATTCCCCTACTCTTCAACGACTTACGGCATTGAATGCCACAGAAGGCTATCGTGTGGAGGACGATTATCTCTTCAATGAGGCTGGCGACAAGGCTTTTGCGTTCTTCTCTTCACCCTTCTCAGGGAATGACACCAAAAACAATGCGATTTTAGTCACTTTGATGGATAATGTCATCAAAACGACGTCAGATTGCCATCAAAATGTGAAGATTTCGGCTGTCGGAGCACCCACTATTGCGGTCACCAATGCGCAACAGGTTAAAAAAGACAGTTTCCTGTCCATATCACTCGCTATAGTGTTGATTTTCAGCATTTTGATGTTTACGATGGCACGCAAACGCAACCTTATGTGGCTAGGCATATCCATCCTATTTGGCTGGATATTCGCCTTAGCTGTGATTGCCTTGTTCAAGACCAGCATTTCCATCATCGTGGTTGGCATAGGCTCAGTGATTGTTGGCATTGCCGTGAATTATCCCTTGCATTATCTCGACCACATCAAGCAAGAGCCAAACAAACGTGAAGCGTTGAAAGACGTGATACAGCCTCTGGTTATCGGCAACATCACCACTGTGGCGGCGTTTGCATGTCTCATCTTCGTGAAAGCCGAGGCTATGCACGATTTGGGACTCTTCGGCGCATTGATGCTTGTCGGCACTATACTTTTTGTGATGGTGTTTCTGCCTCTGTTTGCAGTCTCTCCAAAGAAAACTCACAAACTTTTCGTTGACAGCGGCAAAGAACCGTCAGAAAAATGGCGTAAAATCAAGCTGTATGCTTTCTGGCCTTTGGTCATTATCACATTGATACTCAGTTACTTCAGTCAAAACACATCGTTCGATTCCGACTTACACAACATCAACTACATGACGGAACAGCAGAAAGAAGATCTGGCTGTCTTGAGCGAGTCTCTGAATAATGATGACGAGATGGATTTGATTTATGTGGTTTCAGAAGGCGCTGATTTTCAAGAGGTTTTGAGACAAAATGAGATATTATTAGAGACTTTTGAAAACTCAGATAACTCAATAAAGATCTCAGGACCTAACGGTTTGCTTCCATCAATCGAAAAACAGCAGCAATCACTTGAAAAATGGGCTGATTTCTGGCAGAGACACTCAGAAATAGCAAAAACTGTTGAAAACGAGGCAATCAAAGCAGGATTTACAGCAAATGCCTTCGCTACATTTTCACAAAACATTGACAAACAATATGTTACAAAGTCGGCAGACAAAATGGAGGCTTTGTCGGAATTGTGCAAGACTTACACTTTAAAGCATGACAATCTAACGAGGCTTGTGAACTTTGTGCGGGTGCCAGCCAATGAGTTGGAATCGGTGAAACGACAGATAAGAGATATGATTGGCCCTTCGACAGGCACAGGGACCGTGTATGCGTTCAGTATCAACGATGTGGGTAGTAATCTCGTGAATGCACTTTCCGATGACTTCGACTACATTCTGTATGTCTGCAGCATAGTGGTTTTCTTCTTCCTCTGTCTCTCTTTTGGCCGCTTGGAGTTGTCACTGCTGGCGTTCCTGCCACTCACCGTCGGATGGGCTTGGATATTGGGAATCATGGACTTAACCGGATTACAGTTCAACATAGTTAACATTATCTTGGCGACGTTCATCTTCGGTCAGGGCGACGACTACACCATATTTATCACTGAAGGATTGCTTTACGAATACGCTTACGGCAAAAAAATGCTGAAAAATTACCGTAACAGTGTGATTTTGTCAGGAATTCTGATGTTTATCGGCATCGGGACGCTCATTTTTGCCAAACATCCGGCGATGAAATCCCTTGCAGAGGTGGCAATCATCGGCATGGCGACAGTAGTGTTCATGGCATGTTACCTCCCTCCAATCGTTTTTGGCTGGCTCACAAAGAAAAAAGGCAAGTTACGCGAGGTGCCGCTAACACTGAAACGTATCGTCTACACCACCTTGATGCTGATTGTCTTTTTCATCGCGGCATTTGTCATCGTCACTCCTTTGACATTGATTTACATTGTGTTATGGCCTCCGACCAAGAAAAAACGCTATCGTTACCATCAGATGATTTGCGGTTTCATGCGTATTGCCTTGAAGCTGCTGCCAGGCATCAAATACCATCTTGAAAACAAGTATGGCGAGACCTTCTACAGGCCATCTGTCATCATCGCAAACCATCAGTCGCATCTCGACTTATTGTGTGTCATGATGTTGAATCCAAAGGTGGTGCTTCTGACAACCGACTGGGTTTGGCGTAACCCTATTTACGGTGTCATCATCCGTTTTGCGGAGTTTTACCCCGTTTCTGACGGCTACGACAAGAATGTGGAACGCTTGCAAAGCCTTGTAAAACGTGGTTATTCCGTAGTTGTCTTCCCAGAAGGCACAAGATCAGTGACAGGCGATATCATACATTTCCACAAGGGTGCATTCCAGCTGGCACAAGCGTTGAATATCGACATTTTGCCCATATTCATCCATGGTGTGCACGACGTAATGCCTAAGAACGACTTCGTCTTGCGCGAGGGTCAGATTCATGTGGAGATAAGCAAACGAATGCCTGCCGAAGAAGCGAAAAACGTGGATACACGCACTCTCACATCATATTTCCACGAGTTCTATATCACTCATTATGAAGAACTTAGAAAGAAATATGAGGACACAGAATACGTCTTGCCTTATGTCAGATACAAATACATTTACAAAGGCAACGAGGTGGAACGTACAGTAAGAGCCAATCTGAAGAAGGTCAAGGAACGCGCCAAAGAGATTAACGCATTGAATTACAATAAGATAATCATCACAAACAGCGGTTACGGAGAACTTGCGTGGGTGTTTGCAATGGTGCATCGCGACACCATAGTTTACGCTTTCGAGGCCGACGAAGACAAATATATGATTGCCTCACATTGCACCGACATCCCAGACAATCTGTTCTTCGTAAAAGATGAAAACTGCTTGCCAAAATACGAATATATAATTGATTATCAGTTATTTATAAGATGAAAAAATGCATCATCATAGGAAGCGGATTAGGTGGCTTGTCCACTGGAGTAATCTTGGCCAAAAACGGCTATGATGTGACCATTTTGGAGCAGGCCAAGCTAGTTGGAGGATGCCTACAATGCTTCCAACGTGATGGTGCAAAGTTCGAGACTGGCATGCATTTCATCGGCAGTCTGGACGACGGACAGATACTCTCGAACTATCTTAACTATTTGGAAATCAAAGATAAAATCGTTGTCAATAGTCTCGACAAGGATGCTTACGACATCGTTTGCCTGAATGGCGAGAAGTTCGCTTTCCCGAATGGTCGGGAGGCTTTCATCGAGCATTTTTCGGAGCGGTTTCCAAATCAAAGAAAAAACCTTGAACATTACTGCGAGCTCGTGAGCGAGGTGGCTTCGTTGTCACCTTTTCGTGACTTGAAATATATCGACGACGAGACGCTTTTGAAAGGTAACGATCTGTTATTCAAGAGCTTAAACAATATTCTTGACGAGACAATCACCGACCCACTGCTGCGTGACGTTTTAGTAGGCAACCTTTCGCTTTATTCGGCTGAACGCGACAAGACGCCATTTGCGGTGCATGCTTTCATCTTTGATTTCTATAACAATGGCGCATATCGCATCGTCGGAGGCAGCGATAATATCGCTAAGTCATTGACTGAAGTGCTTTTAAGTTACGGCGGACGCATTTTAACCCGTCAAAAAGTGAAGAGAATTGTGGTTGAGAACAAAACTGCGAGAGGCGTCATCACTGAAAATGGGCAGTTTCATGCCGCCGACGTCGTCATATCCGATATCAATCCAAAGCAACTCATTGATTTAGTTGATGATACGGTATTCAGCGAGGCATATAAATCGAGAATCAGAGACATTCAAAACACTTCGTCGGTATTCTCGCTTTATCTGCATTTCAAAGATGGCGAGATGCCTTATCTGAACTCCAATTTCTATGGTTTTCAATCGGTTACGCCATGGGAGATGACGGGCAAAGTGGATAAAAAATGGCCTCAAGGGTATCTTTATATGAATCATTGTCATGAAAAATCGCCTGCTTTCGCACAAAGTGGCGTGATTTTGTCGTACATGTCAATGGATGCATTGGACAAGTGGAAAGACACCACTATAGGTCACCGAGGCGTTGATTATGAACGCTTTAAGCAAGAGATGGCGGAACGTCTGCTCGACGTTGTAGAGAGAGAATTCCCTGGCTTGCGTGACAAAATCGCTGATTATCATGCAGCTACGCCACTCACCTATCGTGACTACACCTTAACACCAGACGGTTCAATATACGGACTTGCGAAAGATGTGAATAAAGGTATCACCGGGCGTGTTTCGTACAAAACCAAGGTGCCAAACCTGCTGCTTGTAGGTCAAAACATCAACTCGCACGGCATGCTGGGAGTGCTCGTTGGCACGATGACAGTTTGCTCACAACTCATTGGCGAACAAGAGGTTAAGCGACAGATGATTGAAGCCAACCGTAAGACCACACTCATCATCGGAGGCGGTCTGGGAGGCCTCGTGACAGGTGCACTGTTAACCAAAGAAGGCTATAAAGTCACAGTGTTGGAGAAAAACGGCACCATCGGGGGCGGATTGCAGTCATTTTACAGGAACAATGTGGAATTTCCAACTGGAATGCATATCTTCGGAGGCTTCAGCGAAGGCGGAAATCTAAAGAAAATCTTTGATTATCTTGATATTACGTCAAAACTTCATCTTGTTCCAACAGACGCCGACGCTTCAGATGTAGTGACGGTAACAGAAGACAACACGACTTATCATCTTCCGACAGGCAAAGATAATCTGATAAATTATCTTTCCAAAATCTTCCCTGAAGAGGCTGAAAACATCAGAAATTATATCGAAAAGCTGTTTGAGTTATCGCACGAAGAAGACCTTTTCTATCTTCGCGAAAGCTCGACTGCACCTAATTTCTCATCTTTGAGCCAAGACTTCCTGATGCCATATAACTCATTGATTGACAGATATATAAGCAATCCAAAATTAAAGCGATTGTTGAGTTATCTAAGCCCGTTATTCGGTGGTGTGGAAGGCATGACACCGGCATTTTTCAATGCTTTGCTTAGCGTTTTGCACATCAACGGCACGTTCCAGTTTGCCGGAGGCAGCCAACAGATGGCCGATTTGCTGAAAGAAGTGATTGAAAACGGTGGAGGTAAGGTCATTGCCAACGAGGAAGTTATCAATATTAACGTTGACAATCATTTAGTTACAGACGTTTTAACTAAAAAAGGCAACACCTACAAAGCCGACAGTTACATATCCGACGTTCATCCCGATGTGCTGCTTAATGTCATTTCAGATAACGCATTCCCTACAGCCTTCAAGAAAAGAATTCATTCGATTCCAGAGTCCGCATCGAGTTTTAAAGTTTATATAAAATTCAAGGACAAGGCTTTCAGATATGTCAATCATCCGTGCTATTACATTGATAATCAGAAAGATTGGCCAAATCAATTCATGTGCGTGACGCCGCCTGTCGAGAATCAGGACGAGTTTGCGAAGACGATGGTTGTCATAAGTCCGATGGAATTTGAGCAAGTAAAGAAATGGGAAGACACCCGAACGGGGCGTCGTGGCAAGGATTATGAGACTTGGAAACAAGCTATGACAGAAAAACTGCTTGACCTTGTGGAGAAGATATATCCGGAAATCCGCAGCAGCATTGAGTTTTCGTTTGCTTCCTCCCCTCTCACCATACGCGATTACTACGGCAACAAAGAAGGCTCGAACTACGGATTCCAGAAAGACAGCAACGACCTCATGCTCTCGCAAATGTCTGTGTTTACTAAGGTTAAAAACCTATTCCTTACAGGACAAAATGTCAACATCCATGGTTTTTGTGGAGTATCTATAACAGCCATCGAGACAGCCGAAGCCATAGTCGGACACAACGAAATTGTAAGAAAAATCAATAAAATTTGTTGAAGTAATTAAAAGTTTCGTATATTTGTAGTTTAATTTAGGATTATTATTAACTTATGGAAACTATAAAGCTGAAACTTATTTACCCTAAGTGGAACAAGCTTCCTGGGCAGACGACATTCAATTTGCCGCCTCACGGACCAGTAGCTTTTGCCGCCACCTTGCCTGAATATGTAGACATCTCGTTCACCGACGAGAACGTGGAACCCATTGATTTTGATGAGGAATGCGATCTCGTGGCTTTGTCGATGATGCTAACCACACAGGTAAAACGCGGCTGGGCCATCGCCGACGAGTATCACAAACGCGGCAAGAAAGTCCTTGCTGGAGGCATCTCCACAATGCTTCATGCCGAAGAGATGGTGAACCACGTCGACAGCGTGTTCCTTGGAGAGTCGGAAGGACGCTCGGAGCAGGTGATTTTGGACTGGAAAAACGGCTGTCTGAAGAAGATTTACAACTACATGGGTAACCAGCCAGACATCGCGCTCGTTGGACCATGTCGCCGTGACCTTTACAAACGTGAGCTTTACAACCACAAAGGCGTGCAAATGGTCGATTTGTTCCATGCAAGCCGAGGATGCCGTTTCAGCTGCTACCCTTGCGCAGTTTCATATCTTGGAGGTAGAAAATTCCGTCCACGTCCGGTCGACAAGGTGGTGGAAGACATGGCAGGCATCGACAACAACCGCCTGTTTATCGTCGATAACTCGTTGGCACAGAATAAAGAATGGGAAAAAGAGCTGTTTACAGCCATAGCCCCACTGAAGAAAAAATGGATCAGCCATACAATTGAAGACGATCCCGAAATCCTCGATCTAGCTTCAAAAGCGGGCGCTTGGTACGTGTATCAAGCCGTTTACGACACATCAGATTATATCAAAGAACGTGTAAAACGCTACCATGACTACGGCATAGGAGTGGAAGGGACAATACTCTTTGGCCTTGATAACCAAACAGAAGACGACATAAAACGATTAATTGACTTCCTTGGCGAAATCGATTTGGACTTGGCAGAGTTTACAATTTTTGCACCATTCCCGCACACCAAAGGACATGACGACTTGCTGCGCCAGGGACGTATTTTCGACTTCGACTGGGATCATTACAACGCCGGTCAGGTGGTTTACCAGCCGAAGAACATGTCGCCGGAGAAGCTGCAAGACCTCTACGACTATGCTTGGAAGAGCTTCTACGCCAGCGAGACACAGGAATCGAAGATGTTCCGCCTCTTCTGCAACGTGGCTTTGCGCGAAATGGAAGAAGGCACATATCGTCCGCGTGACAGACGATTGATAAACAAATCTTTCGGCCGTGATGTGGATCGCAGCAAGAGAAATGTTAACGTAAGAGTACAATAATTGGTTTTTAATTATGAAGGTTTCAAAAGAATATTATGATGAGATTTTTGAATTCAAAGGCGAATGGGACATGGAATCGTCTTGTGGATTGAAAATCAGAGAGATAGATGGTAAAAAATATGTCATCGTTACTGAGTTGTATCAAGATAACCCAGGTACATCAGTGACATATGCGGGTAAGAAACTCGCCGACCAGATCTGCGAAGCAAAAGGCTTGGATTTGAAAGACATAATATACTTGGAATGCACACCAAACACCAATTCTAAGCTTTCATTTTACGACGAGGAGTATTTTCAAGTAGATTTCTTTGCCGACATGCAGCACAAATACCGCCAGTTATCGAAAGAAGAAGTGATGAAGATTTTGGGCAGATAATGTTGAGAAAATTATTGATATTCAGTATAATAGCTATTCTTGCCATTAGAGCTTATGCACAAAAGCCAATTTATTTATGGCAAGGTCAGGACGTGAGTCACGGCAAGCAGGTGACGTTGACGCCGTTTTTGGCCGAAAACAACACTGATGGGACAGCGGTTATCGTTTGTCCGGGCGGCAGTTATTTCTGGCTCGACGACGTCAACGAAGGCGAAGAAGTGGCGGAATGGCTGCAAAATCAAGGCATCTCAGCGTTTGTGCTGCGATACAGGGCGGCAGGCTTCGGCGCGTTTTTCTGGCATCACAGACGTGTTTTTCGCGGCAAGCAGCATCCCGATATGCTTGATGACGCACAGCAAGCAATCACATATTTGAAAGAGCATTCCAGCGAGTATCGCATAGACCCTAACCGATTGGGAATCATAGGGTTTTCGGCAGGCGGACACCTTGCCATGATGACAGCATGTTTTTCCGACAAGGAAGAAAACCAGCCTGCTTTTGTAGGCGCTATCTATCCAGTAGTGACGATGAACGAGCCTTATGTGCATGAACGTTCACGCAGGGCTTTGCTTGGTGAACGCAAGCAAAACAACCAGCTGATGCGTGACTCGTTGTCGATGGAACGACACATCCACGACGACTGTCCTCCAGTGTTTGTCATCAACTGTATGGACGACGAAACCGTTGATTATCAAAACTCTATCCTACTCGATTCAGCTTTGACCGCAAAAAAGATAGATCACAAATACATTCTTTACAACACCGGCGACCACGGCTTCGGCGTAAGCGAGGTTTATGGCAGCGAGGAATGCCGACAATGGAAATATGAATTTTTGGAATGGCTTGATGAAATCAAGCTCTAACATCACAAGATTATGATTAACAACGACATAGAATACAAATCAGCAGATGAGATTAAGGCTTTTCAAGAGGAATTGCTTCACAAGGCTTTGGTTTATCTGAAAGATAACTCGCCTTACTACCAGAGGATGTTCAAGAGCTACGGCATCAACATCGATAAAATCCGTCATATCGAGGATTTAGTGAAGATTCCATTCACCGAAAAGAAAGACTTACAGCTTTTCAACGACGAGTTTTTATGCTGTCCGAAAGCTAAAATCATCGATTATATCACTACTTCAGGCACTCTCGGCGACCCTGTGACGTTTGGATGCACAGAGAATGATCTGCAACGCTTGGCTTTCAACGAGAAAAAGTCTTTTGAATGTGCTGGCGTTCATCCCGGCAACATAGTCCAACTAATGACCACCCTGGACAAGCGTTTCATGGCGGGACTGGCTTATTTTCTTGGGCTTCGCGAGCTTGGTGCCAGCGTCATCAGAGTCGGCAACGGCATCCCGGAGCTGCAATGGGACACTATCCGTCGCATTAAGCCCGACACCATCATGTGCGTGCCGTCGTTCATACTGAAACTCATCCAATACGCCGAAGAGCATAATATCGACTATAAAAACAGCAGCATCCGCCGTATAATCGGCATCGGCGAAGGCCTGCGCGACCAGAACTTTGAGCTCAACCTTCTTGGCCGAAAAATCAAGGAGAAATGGGATGTGCAGCTGTTTGCAACATATTCCTCTACCGAGATGGGCGCCACCTTCTCGGAATGCGAGTACGGACTGGGCGGCCATGTGCATCCGGAACTCATCATTGTGGAGATCATCGGTGAAGACGGTCTGCCTGTTCCTGACGGCCAGCCAGGCGAGATAGTGGTGACGACACTTGGCGTGGAAGGCATGCCACTGCTGCGTTTTCGCACAGGCGACATAGCGGCGAAGATAGTGGAGCAATGCAAATGCGGACGTAACTCCTACCGCCTAACCCCTCTCGTGGGACGCAAAAACAACATGATAAAACTCAAAGGCACAACGCTGTATCCGCCTGCGATAAACGACGTTTTGGACAACACTGACTATGTTGAGAATTATGTGATTGAAGTCAAACAAAGCGAGGCTGGCACCGACGACGTAGTGGTAAAAATCGGCCTGAAATACCAGCCTGATTTCGATGTGGTGAAAGAATTAAAAGACAGCTTCCGTTCACGCATCAGAGTAGCTCCGCAGATCGAGGTGCATCCCGTGGAGGAGATTCAGAAGATAAACTATCCGGCGAAGAGCCGTAAACCCATAAAATTCATCGACTTAAGAAACAAATGATGGCTAATTTCGACGACATACGACCTTACAACGCGGAGGAGTTTCCTGCCGCCATGCAACGCATCGCCGACAGCGAGCTCATTCCATCGATTGCCGACTTCCTGATGCCGGGTATCGACCCCGAAGTGTTACGCGACAAGATTCGCAATATCAAAAATATCACTGAGTTACAGCTTAGCTTTTTAAAAGAAGTCATTGAGATTTTGCTGAAAAAGACCACCACACAATTCGACTGGTCGGGCATGGAAAACATCAGCGAGAAGAAACCGTATCTGTTTGTCTCGAACCACCGTGACATAGTGCTCGACGCTATGTTTTTGCAGTATATACTGAACGCCGGTGGGCACAATACCTGTCAGATCACCTTTGGAAGCAACCTCATGGAACACCCTATGGTCGTCGACTTCGGCAAGGCCAACAAGATGTTCCGTACCGAGCGCGGCGGCAACCGCATGGAGTTTTACAACAATCTGATGCACATGTCGGAGTATATGCGCCACGTCATCACGGAGGAAAAAGAGTCTGTATGGATCGCACAGCGCAATGGCCGCACCAAAGACGGCATCGACGCCACCGACCCTGCCATCATCAAGATGTTTTGGATGAGCCGCAGAGACGACAAAGTAAAATCATTGGCGGAGTTGAACATAGTGCCAGTGGCTGTCTCATACGAGTGGGAATCGTGTGACAAGCTGAAAACGCTTGAGCTTTACGCGACTAAGGTCAACGGACGATACGAAAAACGACCTGGCGAAGACCTCAACAGCATCATCACAGGCATAATACAACCCAAGGGACACGTGCATTTCCACATCTGTGAGCCTGTGACGGAAGCCGACCTACAGAGGATGGACAACAACCCTGGCGACTACTTCAACAATATCGCCAAGCTGATGGACGAACGTATCAACGCGGGATATATGTCGATGTCAAACAACTTCATTGCCAACGACTTACGCAGTGAATCAAACAAATACGCCAGCCATTACACCGAGAAGCAGAAAAACGATTTCCTGCAATACATGAATTGGATCGAGATGTACAAAGACCTCGACCAGGCGCTTTTAAGAGATATCTTCTTGGGAATTTACGGTAACTCGGTGAGATAACGCAGAAGCTGCTCGCCGAGACCGATAGTATAGCCTTGTTTTTCAAAAATCACATCGTTTTCAAAGTTCAAAATTTGGAAACAAGGTATATAATTAATTGTATCAAAAATCGTGCCAGAGTTTATCTCAAAATCAATATTTTTAGGTAAGTTATTGAATTTCTTTAACTTAAAACTATTATAATCCTCTTCATTTTTAAAAACGAAGGTGATTTTGCCATTCCATTGCTCGAATTTATCTTTTAAAATTGATATATCTTGCATGGCGTGAGTTGTAGGTTCAGAACCGCCATCGAGGTAGGCGACAACATAATCGCCATGGCGCAATGATTCAGCAGAACGCATCACCAATTCAATCTCAGTTGTTTTTCCTGATTCTATCGTAAAGAAAATCAAATGGTTAAGCACGCTGCCGTCGGCTAGACGAGGACCACTGCTCATAACGTAGTAACCTTCATCCAGCACAAGTCCGCCATCAGCCATCAACTGGGACAAAGTCATGCCCACATCCATTCCAGGGTCCATCGCATCGTAGGCTAACAAATCGAAGGTGTTGCCATTGAATTTCTTTATTGAAAAATGTGTGTAATAACGTGGATCGTCAGTGCCTTTGTCATTGATTATCAATGTCCCTGTGTTTGTCGCAACAGGTTCGGGATTACCACCGCGACGTGAACATGTCACGTTGTATATATCATACGAATGCGAATCTGTCACACGTGCACGAGCCACTCCGGCAGGCGACATCGGAATCTGACGGACGTTTAAATCATTGTTAATCAATATAGTATCAACATCGCAGCCATCGGCTGGGAACGGACGCAACATCTCGTTTGCAACACGCGGATTCATAACACCGTTATCAAGGCAGTCAACCAAAACATCGAGAGTGACGTCACGCAAATCCTTGTCGGTGAGGTTATGAAGGATGGTATAAGCCTCGTTTTCTTTATCAATCTTGCGCGAATAATCAACGAAATCCTTGATTGTCTGATAGTTACCCCATGTCTTCGCCATTATCTCACGGTCGTAATCGCCTTCATTTTGAGCAGCGACGCATTGTGCGATATAGGCGTTACGAATAGAATCCTCAATGGCCAAACGACGGTTGTTTTCGGCACGCATCTCGGCGGAAACCTCAGGAATTCTGGCGTTTTCAACAGGTGGGATGATGTCGAAATCATATTCCATATTTTCCATTGAGAAGCGATGAATCGCATCTCTACAGATAGTTATTGTAAGTGTATTGGCAGACCCGATTTTCACGACCTCAAAACCGAAATTTCCGTCTTTTGATGCATAAACCATCATGGTGCCAAGACCTGCCGTCAGCCACGTATCACCTTGATTGTCAGTGTGTTTGGTAGCAACACTACAATATTCCGAGTAATTGTAAATCTTGAAATCGACACGAGCGTTAGGAACCGCATTACCTTCAGAATCAACGACTTTGACATTCAGTTTGGCTGTCTCCGCATAGTTGTCGATTACATTAATCTCAGTGTAGTTGCCATTTCTGTCTATTACTTCCTCCGGACCGAAATATTTTCCGAAAACGCGGGTGTGTAGCAGCAATGCCCGTGATGCGGGAGCGTTGAACCATCCCAGATTGAGCACTGGCTCAGGCTCGCAGGCACCCAGAAAATGCCATTTGCCATCAACCCAGGCCTCCACCCAAGCGTGGTTGTCGTCGCAATGTGCCCAACGAGGGGTGTAAACCTGTCGGGCTGGGATGCACACAGTGCGCAGAGCCGCCACTAACAGCGTCGATTCCTCGCCGCAGCGCCCCCACGAGGTCTTGATAGTCGCCATCGGGGCACTCGTTCGAGAATCGGAGCCTTTGTAATTGACTTTTTCATGGCACCAGTGATTGACCTCCAACACAGCGTCACACATTGATAAATCCTTGACTCTGTTGTACAATTCGTCGTAATAAACGGTGCGGAAATCGTCGAGATTCTCATTGTTTACTCGAACAGGTAGCACGAAATGGTTGAATTCACGCTCAGGCACTCTCCCACCCCATGGCAACTCGGATTTTGCCTGAAACGACTGCTTCACATTGTTCAAAAAAAAGTGGTTGTCATAATCCGCCACATCGCATGAAGGCATGTAAGCGTATATAAATTCCAATGCTTCACGGTCATTTTGCTCCAGATTTTCATCGAAAATGGCATACAAAACGCCATAAGGCATGGCAGCTTTCTTGATTTCAAAATCGTGATGCACCTCTGCACGTTGCGAGGCATCGGAGATGAAATGATGGTTGGTACATGATGCCAAAAGCAGCATCAATAGGGCAAACAGTGTTTTTTTCATATAATGAACTCAGTCAAATCCGAATTCAAAATCTCGAGCAGTTCGTTTCTGTGTTCCTTATCCGTTTTCACGAAGAGGAATCCCCAGATGCTCATGGCAGGATTCATGATGTCGCGAGTCTCAACAACGCCATGCCAATGTTTCTTAATCTTCTCAAAATCAATGGCTTTCGTTGTCTCATACGGCTTGTCGAGCACTACAAAACTGAACACATCGTCTTCTATGCCGTTCCACATCGTGGCGTAGTCAGGATGTATGCCCTCAAAGAAGGCTTGCACCGGAAGCAGTCCGCAAGTATGTCTTGTCAAATCATTCAAGCACATACCAGCGAAACGTAACGGATTGACCTCAATCGGGATAGCCTTGCCAGAATTCTTATCCACACGGAACTCCACGTGCATCGGGAAGTTTCGGAGATTTAACACGCCATTCAAATCGATAAGGAACTGGTTGAACGGACCATAGTTCTTCTCAAATATCTCCTTGCTCATGCAGTAGAGGCGGTCGCTGACGTCGGTCTCGCTCTTGAAGATATGATGGAAGATATTGATAATGTTAGGCTTACCGTCTTTATCATAATAAGCGTCGACAGCATATTCCTCGCCTTGGATAAAGTCTTCGAGCACAAATTTGCCACTCTTCACGACAGTATCAGGGAACACTGCGCATTGCTTTGCAAAGTTCTTGTCGATATCGTCGAGTGCGTTCAGCCATTCCTCCTTGCTGCGGACTATGTACACGCCGACGCTGAGGAAGCCGACTGCCGGTTTTATCACCAAAGGCAACGGCAACTCATCAGGATTGAGCGAACGTAACTCGTTCATTTCCACTTCTTTATAGTAGAAATCAGGGAATATCTTAGCGCAGATTTTACGGAACTCGGCTTTGTCTTTCACAATCTTCACCTTCTCGATGAGCTCTGAGCCTTCAAGATGCGGATAGAGCCACACCAGGGCGTTTTCCGACACGGCATAGAGCTTGCCAGATTGTTTATATTGAACAACGAACTCATTGTCATTCAGCAAGTTAAGGCGATATCCCTTGTTTACAAGAAGCTCTGACATCTCGTTACGAAGGACTGCTATTTGCGATTTCTCCAGATACTCCACAAGTGGAGCGGAGACGTATGGTTTTTCAAGTATTATCATTACCTCAAAATATTAGCGTTTCTGTCGGGGCTATACGACACAAATTTAATCGGGACACCCACTTTTTCCTCAATGAATTTGATGTAATCTTCGAGTGCTTGCGGGATTTTGCCGTCGATCTTCTGATTCCAGCCTTTGATGGTGGTGTATACTGGTTTCATCGTCTCGGTGCAGGCGTCATACGGCAGATAATCAATCACTTGGCCTTTGTATTCGTAGCCGATGCAGACTTTTATCTCTTTCAAATCATCCATCACGTCAGATTTCATCATCATGAGGTCGGTAACACCGCTCAGCATACAGGCATATCGCAAAGCAGGGATGTCGAGCCAACCTGTACGACGTGGACGGCCTGTCGTAGCGCCAAACTCATGACCGTTAGCGCGAAGCATCTCGCCTGTCTCGTCAAACAGTTCTGTTGGGAACGGGCCTGTACCCACACGTGTGCAGTATGCCTTGAAAATGCCGTAAACCTTGCCAATCTTTCCTGGAGCCACGCCCAAACCAGAGCAAGCACCGGCAGCGACGACCGACGACGATGTCACAAAAGGATAGCTTCCGAAATCGACATCGAGCATTGAGCCTTGAGCGCCTTCTGCCAACACTTTTTTACCCTCGTCGAGATATTTATTAATAAGGTATTCGCTTTCAACAAACTGGAATTGCTTCAAAAACTCGATTGCCTCGAACCAAACCTTTTCATAATCAGTAAAGTTCATTCCATCGAGGCGCACCTCGTCGATGTCGAAATCGAGGTCTTTAATCTGTTGATAATGTTTGGCTTTTATGTTCTCGTAGCGCTGTTGGAAATCATTCATCATGATATCGCCTATACGCAGGCCGCGACGAGCTGTCTTGTCGGTATATGTCGGTCCGATGCCTTTCAGAGTGCTTCCTATTTTCATTTTGCCGAGAGATTTCTCGTTGGCAGCGTCAAGTACACGGTGTGTAGGCAGGATGAGATGTGCCTTATTTGAAATCATGAGGCGTTTGGTGAGGTCGATGCCAGCTGCTGCCAGACCGTCAATCTCGTCTTTCAATATCTTGGCATCGATGATGACACCGTTGCCTATCACGTTGACACATTTATCGTTAAAAGCTCCTGACGGAATGGTATGAAGAACGAACTTCTTGCCGTCGAATTCGATAGTGTGACCGGCATTCGGGCCGCCTTGAAAACGGCATACCATATCATATTTAGGTGTGAGGGCATCCACGACCTTTCCTTTTCCTTCGTCGCCCCACTGTAATCCGAGAAGCAAATCCAATTTTGACATATTTGTACGTATTTTTTAGCGTACAAAGTTACAAAATTTTTAGCTTCTTTTTCCTACTCTTTCAACTTTTTTTACAAGTTCGAGTTTCCTAATCTTATCTATAAGATTTTCAAGGGTTTTGAGGTTATTGACGTATACCGAAACCGTTGCCACAACCATACCGCCTTCTATTTTCATCTCCATGGCCTGCATGTCGAGTTTTTCCTGGTTGGTGATGATGTCAAACAATGTCGTTCCAAAACCCATCTTATTGACCGCCAATATCTTAAGTGTAGCAAGGAAAGCAAAATCGTCACCAAACTGGAGGTGTGCTTTCACTATACTCTCGCCGTAGCGTGACATGAGTTTCTGGGCTTCCAGACAGTCGGGATGGTGTATCTGTATTGGCTGTCCCGGCAGTTGTATCGCCACGACATCGTCGCCTGGAATAGGGTTACAACAGGTGGAGATGACATAACCCGAAACGCTATTATCTGCCGGCTTTTCTTCGGCCTTGTCGTTCTTCCTTTCTGACGACGGTTTCACTATGCCAAGTGTGAGGTATTTCACCAGATATTCCGACCAACTCGCCTCATCTTTCTTCAGACAGGTTTCTACGTCTTGCTGGCCTATTTTGTTAGTTGCCACCAGATAATACAAGTCGTTGCGGTTTGAGAGGTTAAACTTCTCAGCCAGTATGTTACGATTCGTTTTGCTGAAGTCTATTTTAGCGTTGTCGAAATATTCTTTCAACATAGCTTTACCCTTGTCTTTAAACGACTTACGAAAATCTTTGATGCCGTTCTTTAGGCGCGTTTTCGCACTTGAGGTAGCCAGGTAATCGAACCATTTCTCCTGTGGTTCCTGATACTCTGATGTGATAATCTCCACCTGGTCGCCCATCTTCAGTTCTGTCTGTATCGGCGACAGCTTCTTGTTAATGTTAGCGCCCACACAATGGTTGCCAAGGTCGGTGTGGATATTGTATGCGAAATCGAGTACTGTAGAGCCTTTCGGCAATGTTATCTTGTCACCTTTCGGGGTAAACACGAAAATCTCGTCGTTGAATAGGTCGAGTTTGAAATTATCAATAAACTCTATTGCTGACGCGTGGTTCTCGTCGGCTTGCTGCACCAGATTTCTAACCACTTTCATCCATAAATCCAAACCAGATTCAGCGTTGGAGTTCTGATCGCGATACTTCCAATAGGCGGCGAAACCATTCTCAGCAGTCTCGTCCATGCGCTCAGTGCGTATCTGCGTCTCAACCCAGTTGCCTTTCTTGTTCATGAACACAGCGTGTATCGACGAGTAACCGTTTGTTTTAGGAAACGACACCCAGTCACGCATCTTCTTGTTGTCGGGGTAATAGTATTTCGTGAAGACGGCGAATGTCTCCCAGCACTGAATCTTCTCATCCTCTGGCTTCGGGCAGTCGATGATGATTCGCACTACATAGACGTCGTACACTTCTTCGAGCGACATGCCGAACTTCACCATACGTTCCCATACCGAGCTCACATTACGCTCGATAACCTTGGTGCGCACTTTGATGCCACGCTGCTCGAGTTCCGCCTTGACAGGAGCCAAAAACTCTTCTAACTCATTGATTTTCTTTTCTCTAACCTCTTCAAGCTGTTTCTGTACCGATTCAAACACCGATGGGTTGATATATTTCAGGCAGAGGTCGTCGAGCTCGATTTTCACTCGATAAAGGCCTAGGCGGTATGCTATCGGGGCGTATATCTGCGTTGTTTCTGATGCAATCTTGAGCTGTTTGTGATGTGGCATCGCACTGAGTGTGCGCATGTTATGCAGTCGGTCAGCGAGTTTCACGAGGATGACACGAATGTCAACTGACATACTCATGATCACCTTACGAAACGTCTCAGCTTGTGGGCTGTGAACGCCTTTATCCAAGTCCTCGCTGGTGAGTTTGGTGACGCCGTCCACTATCTTAGCTACTTTTTCTCCAAAATGCTCGCTGATATACTCAAGGGTATAGTCGGTGTCTTCCACCACATCGTGCAATAGTGCGCATATTATAGAGGTACGTCCAACACCCATCTCGCTGGCGATAATTGTAGCCACAGCTAGAGGATGATACATATATGGTTCACCTGAACGTCGGCGTTGATCCTTATGGGCATTGGCCGCAAGCAGAAAAGCTTCTGTCACGAGATCCACGTCCTGATCGTTTTTCCTTGATTTCCAACACTGTAGGAGCTCGTTGAACTGCCGTTCGAGTTCTATTTTTTCGTCTTGTGAATAAGTGTCGGGTAAAGTAATCATAATCTTTAAGTTTTAATGCTCAAAAAACATGCAAAATTACAAAGAAAATTTGGAATTTACAAGGATTTTTTCTGATTTTTTTAACAAAAAAAGGACATCAATTGATGTCCTTTTTACAACTAAACGATTTCTCGTTAAATCAATAATCCCCGTTAATCACTGCCATGGTGTGAATCAGATCCAACAGCTTGTTGGAATATCCGATCTCATTGTCGTACCATGCGACGAGTTTCACGAAGGTGTCGGTCAATGCGATACCTGCTTTTGCGTCGAAGATTGAAGTGCGGATGTCGCCGAGGAAATCGCTCGAAACGACTGCGTCTTCGGTATATCCGAGGATGCCTTTAAGCTCATTTTCAGAAGCTCTCTTCATCTCAGCGCAGATCTCATCGTATGTAGCTGGCTTTGCGAGGTTGCATGTGAGGTCGACCACTGACACGTCCAATGTAGGAACACGCATTGACATACCTGTGAGCTTGCCTTTGAGTTCAGGGATAACCTTACCCACTGCCTTTGCGGCGCCTGTGGTTGAAGGAATGATGTTGCCAGCTGCAGCACGACCGCCACGCCAGTCTTTCAATGAGTGACCGTCGATAGGTTTCTGTGTTGCTGTCGTTGAGTGAACTGTTGTCATCAAACCGCTGGTGATGCCCCATTTGTCGTTGACGACCTTCGCGAGAGGTGCCAGGCAGTTGGTGGTGCATGATGCGTTTGAAACGACCTGGGTGCCTTTAACATAAGTTTTGTCGTTGACACCGCAGACGAACATAGGAGTGTCGTCTTTCGAAGGGCCGGCGAGAATGACATATTTCGCGCCTGAATCGAGGTGCGGCTGCACTGCCTCTTTGGTGAGGAACTTTCCGGTTGAGTCAATGACGTAGTCCGCGCCATATTCGCCCCATTTCAGGCCAACTGGGTCACGGCTAACACTTGTCGGAATCTCCTTACCGTTGATGATAAGAGTACTCTTCTCCAAATTGAAGTCAATCGTTCCGTCGAACTGTCCGTGCATTGTGTCATATTTAAGCATATATGCTTGATAATCAACAGGACACGTACCATTCATGTAAACGATTTCGATGTCGTCACGATGCTGTGCGGCACGAAGCACCAAGCGGCCGATTCGTCCGAGACCGTTGATACCTATTCTAATTTTCTTAGCCATGATGATATTATTTTGTTAACAAAAAATTCATGTTACAATTGTTTTGCAAAGTTAGACACTATTTTTTAATAAAACAAGCAATTTTCAAAAAAATTTTAAAAATAAATATTTATCGTCATTTTGATAAAATTTCGTATTTTTGCAGAATTAATTACTATTTTGGAGTAAATTGGTTTTTTAAGATGGATAAGATTCGAAACTTCTGCATTATAGCTCATATTGATCACGGAAAAAGCACCCTTGCCGACAGACTCATCGAGCTCACTAACACATTGACAAAGAAGGAGTTAGTGGACCAAGTTTTGGACGACATGGACCTTGAGCGCGAGCGTGGCATCACCATTAAAAGTCATGCCATCCAGATGAAATATGAGCATGAGGGCGAAGTTTACACCTTGAATCTTATTGACACTCCCGGCCACGTCGACTTTTCATACGAAGTTTCGCGTTCAATAGCCGCCTGCGAAGGTGCTTTGCTGGTTGTCGACGCATCGCAAGGCATTCAGGCTCAGACGATTAGCAATCTTTATATGGCCATCGACCACGATTTGGAGGTGATACCTATCTTAAATAAGATCGACATGGAGAGCGCTCAACCCGAGAAGGTGGAGGACCAGATTGTGGACCTCATCGGTTGCGATCGTGAGGATATTTTACGCTGCTCAGCACGCACAGGATTTGGCGTCCCAGAGATTCTAGAAGCCATCGTCAAGCGCATTCCGGCACCTAAAGGCGACCCAAATGCACCGTTGCAGGCTTTGATTTTCGACTCCGTCTTCAACTCTTTCAGAGGAATCATCGCTTACTTCAGAATAATGAACGGCACCATCCACACTGGCGAGAACGTCAAGTTTTTCAACACAGGCATGGAATACGACGCAGACGAGATTGGTGTCTTGCAGATGAAACAAGTGCCTAAGAAAGAGCTTTCAGCAGGCAACGTGGGATATATCATCTCGGGCATCAAGACTTCGAAAGAGGTCAAGGTCGGCGATACGATTACTTCGGTTGCCAACCCTTGCGATAAGCCTATCGCTGGCTTTGAGAACGTGAAGCCGATGGTGTTTGCTGGTGTCTACCCCGTTGATGCCGATGATTACGAGGAACTTAGGAGCTCGTTGGAGAAACTTCAGCTCAACGATGCCTCCTTGGTGTGGGAGCCCGAGTCATCAGCGGCATTGGGATTCGGATTCCGCTGCGGTTTCTTGGGATTGCTGCACATGGAGATCATACAGGAGCGCCTCGACCGCGAGTTCAACATGGATGTTATCACCACTGTGCCTAACGTATCGTTCAAGGCTTATCTGACTGATGGAAGTATTGTGGATGTTCACAACCCTAGCGGCATGCCTGAAGTCACAAAGATAGACCACATCGACGAGCCATATATCTTGGCACAGATTATCTCACAAAACGAGTACGTCGGCTCCATCATGACGCTTTGCATCGAAAGACGAGGCATACTGAAGAACCAGGTCTACCTCACCACCGACCGCGTGGAGCTCACCTTCGAGATGCCATTGAGCGAGATCGTGTTCGATTTCTATGACAAACTAAAGTCAATATCAAGAGGTTACGCCTCATTCGACTATCATATCTGCGGCTACAAGCCTTCGAAGTTGGTGAAACTCGACATCATGCTCAACGGCGATACTGTCGATGCCCTCTCAACCTTGATTTTCGTTGACCATGCCTACTCTTTCGGACGCCGTATGTGCGAGAAACTCAAGGAATTGATACCAAGACAGCAATTCGACATCGCCATCCAGGCCGCTATCGGAGCGAAGATTATCGCACGTGAGACAGTGCGCCAGGTTCGCAAGGACGTTACCGCGAAATGTTACGGCGGCGATATCTCGCGTAAGCGCAAGTTGCTTGAGAAACAGAAGGAAGGAAAGAAACGTATGCGTCAGATTGGTAACGTTGAGGTGCCACAGTCGGCGTTCCTAGCAGTGCTGAAACTGGATTAATTATTGATACCTTTCTCGAATTACTCTCAGTACCCTGTGGTAAGTCGTAATTCTGCGAAAGGTATCAATAATCATTGTATTGAATGTCGCAAATCTTTCGGACAAACGAGATATTGCTTTCTCTGAGCCACAACTTCATCATTTTCAACGAGTTGCATCTCGATGTAAATTTCTTCTTTATCGAATTCCTTAACAAAATCGTTCACGTCGAGAGGCAGTTTTATGCTACTATTTTCTGGGATTGCAACGTCTGCACCAAACGACTTCAGTAATTTTCCGTTAAAATCATAGATATCAAGATTCAATTCGGCGTTTATCTCACGATAGAGGTCGCTGACGGCGTAAACCGTGAAGTTTCCGTCGGTGGTTGGAAGCACACCTATTAATATAGGTGCATACAGAACCTTAAGCTCATAGTGCAGTAATTTCTTGTTACCGTAGTAATC
>JAEEGL015629702.1_pt1 | contig 30664 bp, 30 predicted proteins | sample 9134231 | NCBI WGS metagenome assembly JAEEGL01 (sample SAMN16246548, study PRJNA631951) | gut metagenome | biome: gut microbiome; feature: rumen; material: fiber-attached | host: Bos | place: Iran: Karaj | collected 2018-10 | reverse complement strand
TACTGTAGATTATTATTTAGATCCTAATGATTATGATAAAAAAGAAAATGGAGAATTATCTGATATAGGTGATCCTACTACAGATTATGGTGTTACATATCCCGGTAATGCTATGATGGAATGGGGTACCAATGATCAACAAATATGGATGAAAGTAATGCCAGATGGGGATGATCCTTATTCTGGTTCTGTTTATATATCCAATATAAAAGTAGATGAAGACTATACAGCTTGGCCTTTCATTAATAACCAGGGTAATCTGGTAAAGCATTTCTATACTGCTATTTATAATGGCTCTCTAACAGCTTATAAAGATAATAGTACTACTTATTATAGACTAAGATCTATACCAAGAAGACCTGTTATGAATTCATCTTCACCAAACTCTAATATACCATGGGATGATGGAACAAGTGATACTTTACCTAGTATTAGTCAAACAGGTGGAGATAATGAAATTCGTTTTTCACTTAATAATAACGCATCAATTAATTTAGCAACTACTGATAGTATCAGTAATCTATCAAGCATTAGACAATATGTAGGATGGTTCACTGAAGTATTTTGCGATATACAGTTAATAAATAATTTATTAATATTAATGGGAAAAAATTTAAATACACAAGATGTATTTGGTAATGGTAATATAAATTCATATAGCCAATCAGTTATTGCAAATAATATTTTATATACCGGTTCTCATCAGGTTGTAGATAATGAACAAAATTATTCAGTACTTAATAAAGCTGGGTTTTTCTGGGGTTCTACCAGTAGTAGACAAGCTGTTAAAGTATTTGGTATGGAAAACTGGTGGGGTAACCAATTTAGAAGATACGCAGGGCATATAGTAAAATCTTCAAAACATTTTATTAAGAATACATTTGGTACAGAAGATGGTAGTAGTGCTGTTGGATATAATCTTGATGGAACAAATTATATAGATACATTATGTACAATACCGTCTTCAAATAATTATATAAGAGCATGTAAATTTATTAAGATGAGTGGATTAAAGGCATCCTGTTTATTACCAGGATTAAAAACAGAGTCGGATCCTCCAACTCCATCATCATCAACATATTATTGTGATTATTTCTATACAAGCAGTGGAGGTTCAACATATGCGCTTAGAGGTGGACGTAACTCTAATGAAGCACAATGTGGAGCTTTCATGCTAACAGTATCTGCTGATTATACTGGAACCGGAGTTTCAAGAGGTTCTTCTATATCTTTTAAACCGTTTTCTTAAAAAATAAATTATAGTTAAAATAATAGAAAGTGAGGAAAATATAAATATGGCATGGAGATGGGTAGAAAATAGCTCTTCTGAAAAACCAGAAGCTATTGATGAAACTTCAAGTAATTCGGTTGTATATGTAAGAAAAAATTTTATACATATAGAAGCTGTTGAAGATCAAAATGATTCAGAAAATAATGTTCCTGAACACTGGAAGTATCAGGAGCAGGTAATAACAAAAGAAGAGTGGCCTGCATATTATAACAGTATTGTAAATAGTGCAAATATAGATTATATTGCTATGGAAGTAGGTGTGGATCTCTAATGGAGCATAGTCCTAAATTTGAGAAGTGTAAGAATTATTGGGAACTTGGCCTTTGGGATGAGGCTAAGATGCGTCAAGCTGTTGCCAAAGGATGGATAACAGAAGAAGAATTCACTGAAATTACAGGAATTGATTATTAATGAATGGATGCCTCTCTATACTCTATTTAGAGTATAGAGAGGTTTTATGTAAAAATATAATTCTGAGAGTATTAGAATCAATACTCTCAGAATTGTTTTATTTTATAAAAGGATTATTTTCTTTTTTATATTTATTAATATCTACTTTTATATTTTCCTCAACTTGTTTATCGAACAATGGGTTATAAGGTATATATTTTTGACCAGATCTTTTATATGGAACTACAGTTCCACAAAAATAGCACACACCTTCAACTCTTGAATATGTTACTTCACAATCTATAGGATGTCCGTTATCATTTAATTCCATATAAACCATTTCAGAATCCACAATTAAAAGAGGATTACCACAATGAGGGCAACAACCTGCCTCGCATTCTAAAAGTGGATTTATTAAATCTATAGACATTTTAACACCTCTTAATTATAAAATATTTTAAATTGTAGTAGGTTTCTGATAATCAAAACTATTTTCTTCCCCTTCTGCTACAAGTATTGTATCAGTATATTGATTTCTCCCCGAAGAATTTATTTCTGTTATTGTTTTTCTTCTTCCTCCAACAATAACATACCCAGGTTTATATGTTTTCCCGACTTTAGAATCCATATTTTTTCTAAAATCCATTTGAGTTTTTGAGAATAAAAAGTATTTATATGCCATTATTTTTAATCCTCTCTAAAATACAATTTTTATTAATTTGTTCTCTATATAATAACATATTAGTAGTTACAAAGATTCATTATATCTATGAGTTTTTGTTGTCAAAATCCATTTGAAATCCTTTCTGAATAATAAGGGGTTATTTTTATAACCCCTTATTATTTATATTTTATATAAAAAATAAAGCTGTTGAAATTATTCAACAGCTTTATATTGTTTTTATAATAAAGTAGCTTTTAAACCAGCAGAGATTTCTTCTGGCTCAACAGTAAAGTATTCTGATTCTTGCTCAACTTTTGATGCTTCTCTAACTATATTTTCAAGCATAATATTATTTTCTTCAATTAATTCTTTATCTTCATCAGATATTTTTTGTCCAAGAACTTTATCCATAAATTCTAATGGTTCAATAAGTTTAATAGATTTTCTATATATATCATATAAATCATTAAATTCTTGTTTCCAATAATTAGGTTCTTGATAGTCAGAGAAGTAATTATTATATATTTTTGCAAAAGGACATAAGGTTCCAGTTATACCAGGATCTGTATTTGAAGAGCTATCAAGATCAACTCTTCCTAAATGTGATACATGAACAGCTCTGAAAATATCAGGTATTGCATTGGAATTATTACCACCAAGGCCTGATATTCCTTTATATGTATATTTAAGCGCAGTTAATGCATCCATATCATTTACCATATTTCTATAATTTATCAACTTGCATTTTACTATAGTTCTAGGTAAATAATTTGGATTTGTATCTATTGCTTTCTTTATAGAAGATATAGTTGCCTTTTTATTTGCATCTGCTACTCTATATATTCCTTTAACTATTTTCATAGCATATAGAGATGCTATATAATGAGCATATCTTATTTTCTTTATAGATATATCTAAATTATCTTTCGCTTTTAACCAGTTAAATTCTCTCATTATCCATCTTATAATACAATACATATCTGCTTTATCTTCAAAAGGAAGTCTAATAGAATCTCTTGTAGAAATATCGTATATATTCTCAAAAGAATCTAATATACTATATCCTTTATCTATTGTATCTACTATATTTGTATCAATTTGTGATAACATCTGGAGCATTTTCTCTTGTGTATAATTATTGAAATCTCCACCAAGAGATCTTATCCAAAAGTCTTTTGAAAATATCATCTCAAAAGGCATTCCTGGAATTATTGATTTATATAAGGTTGCTACAACAGATTGTGTAACAGGATCGTTATCTATTAATATTTTTGGAGCGTTAATGTATATATTTTCTGATCTCTTGAAAGTATAATAATTTTCATTATTCATACTCTCTTTAGTGACATATATATCTTTAACTCCAATAAATTTAAGTCCATCATAGAATCCGTATTTTGCTAAAATATATTTATCAGCAGCAACAGATTTACTGAAAATTCTAGATATATAATGGTTTATTTTAATATCTTCATCATCTACAGTTTTCATATTAATAGTAATTCTATATACTCTTGTAGCCATAAATACTATTTTCATAGTAATTGATGGATTTTTTGCATTTGTACTTGTAGAATTGTTATATGTGCTTCCGTCAACTATTTGATATAAAGCACTATATAAAATTCCACCTATTCTAAAATAATACTTATCAACTATTCTGGGAACTTCTATAATTACATCAAAGTATTCTTCTTCATCTTTTGCTTTTATGTAATATTTTACTATAAGAAGTTTTATATCAGATTCTTTAAGATCAATATAAGAATACTTATTATCTTTTTTTCTTGTATGAGATTTATTTTTTGTTTTCCCATCATAATAATTATAAAGAATTTGATTTATTTGGTTATAGTCTTCTACTACAGTAAAATTTGCAACCTTTATTGTAAAATATCTATTTTCTCTTTGGCAAGATAATATTATTTTCTTTAGTTCATCTATTACATCATCATCTGATCTAACAAAAAGATCTGGGTTAAATTTGTATTTATTATTCTTATTATAATCATAAAGTAATTGTAATTGATTCTTTACATCCATAAAGAATTCCCTTCATTTATCATTTTCATTACAGTATTAATTTTTGCTCTCGTATCAAAGGATAGTGGTTTTAAATACTTTGTTTTCTTATAATATTCTATTAATTCTTTATCATCACCTTTTAAAATGCTAAAAGTTGCCCAATCTAAAATCATTTCAGCTATGCATATATTTGGCATATCAAGTATTTTATTTATACTAACATTTTCAGCATATGTCCAGTATTCTGGGTGATGGTCATTATTTTTTAAATGATGAAACCATGATTTATTAAAAATATCCTCGTCAGGTTCTTCTCCTTGAACGGGATAAAAATTCTGTCTATATCCTTCAAATTCTTCTTTACTCCATTTACTTTTATCGTGATTTAATACTCTTTCCAGTAATTCTTTTTTATCTATATCTAGAGATTTTTCCAGTATATCAGCATATTTATGGTATGCAACTTTTATATTATTTATGTGGGTGTTTACGTAATCTTTATATTTATCAATAGATTCTTGTAGATTTGAGCAAATCGTAGCCATTTATTGTAAACCCCTTCCTATATTTTAAAATCAGTTTTAAAAACTTTATTTATAATTTTAGTTATTGGAATTAAGATTATGAATATTAGAAATATTATGAATGATATTGTAAATACTATAGGCCATAATATTATTATAAGATAATCGCTAAAGTTTTTTATTTGATTTTCATAATCAGTATTTGATATTAGTAATAGTATAAATAATACTAAAACGTACATAAGAGATCCTAATAATATTAATATTAATTTCATTTCTTTTTCAATCCTTTATTAATAAAATAAATTATTATTAATACAGGCCATAAAATTATATAAAATAAAGTTTCTATAGGGGATGTTTTCTTTTTTGGATTTTCATATATAGTTTTTGCTATATAGGATATACCTATTAATATATATACACAAATTCCAAGTATTATTAATAGTATTTTCATATATGATCCCCTTTTTAATAAAATTATTATTTATTTATTCATCTTCCTCGTCAAAGGTATCATTCCCCGATATAATAGTTGATACTATTTTCTTGCCTAATGGATTTGGAACATCATCTGATGCGTCCTCTATTACTATACTTGCTTTAAGATCTAATTTATTTAAGAATGATTTAAGTTTATTCATTGTAATATCTGGTTTATTTAAAAGCCTCATATCATTATTATAATTTGTGCCAAATTTATATTCATAATTTGCAATATCTATTTGCTTTCCATTTATAGCTTCTTTTAAAGCAGCCATATGGGGAGTATCATTAGCTCCTATTTTTATAAATGTTATATTATCTGCTTTGGTTAAAATAGCACGTTCTGTTTCTTTTAATTTTTGTTGTGCTTCTATTACTTCTCTTATTGTTTTACAATCAGAAATACTGATTAAATTTTTTACATTATAACAATCTCTATCTTCTTCTGTTATTGGCTCAACAAATTCATATGTTGTTTCATCATTATTATAAATACCAACACCGGTTTCTGTTTTACTCTTAACAGGATAAACATATTCCCCTTCTTTTACAGCATTAAATTTACCGTAATTATCAGGATTTCTTTTATATTCATCATATCCTATAACATCATATAACTTGTCTTTAATTTTTATTTTTTCCACGGCCATTTGATATAAAACACCTCTCTTTTAAAAATAAAGGTAGGCTAATTCTATTAACCTACCTTTATAAAAATCTAATATTATATAATTAGATTACACTATTGTATCGTCTTTTATAGCCTGCTTAATAATAGAACCAGGGATAGCGGATATTATAATTTCTCCCTTTTCTATTGTAGATATTATTTCAATATAATCAATAAGCTCTACAGCAAATTCTTCCCCTTCTTTAGCGTTACTGGACATATATTCACTTAAAGTAGTGAAAATCATCTGAACGCATTTATGAAGAAATTCAGGATTCTTAAAACGACGATGAGTCATTTCACAGAAATTCTTTTCAAGAGAAGTAATATATTCAGTATTGAGATTATCTCCTATTATATTAATATCAGAAAGATCATTCTTATCAAAAGTAAACTCAAGATTCCAGTTACCTTTATCTTCATTTTCAGCAGGTTTTGTATAAGTAAGAATAGCACCAAAGATGAAATTTCCTTTAAAATCCTTTATCTCAAATGCTATCTTTTCATCATTCTTATTTTGTCTGGACTTTAGAATTTCAGAAACTGTCATAAAAACGCTTTTCATTAGAGGAGCCACATGATCCTCCAACCAAGAAAAGCTGAAGTGTGTCTGACAGTTTTTCACAAACATTGATGTGAAACTGGTTTCACGAATTAGGTCGAGTGTTTTTTCTGCCATTTTAATCTAAACCTCCATAGATTAAGTTTTGTTGTGGTTGTGCTATTGTTATTGTATATTTTTATTATTTAGTTTGCACCACTTTAATTTTGTAAATATTTTTTATCTATAAACTTATATATATCTGATTTAAAAACTTCTATAGGTATTATTTTACAATTTTCTCCAACTTTACTCATTTTTGTTGAATTGTATCCTATATATGGAACTAATAATATATTTGTACTTTTTGTAACTCCTGATGTTCCACTAATATCTATAGTTTTATATTTTCCAAGATCGACTTCAAGCTGTGGATCCCTGCAGCCAGTAAATCTAATCTGAAATCTTTCTGTTACATTATCTCCTATATAAGAGCTTATTATTTTTCCAATAGACATTATTTTTTCTATATCTCTTTTGAAATATTCTCTTTCATTCAATATAGTTTCTGCAGTTGTATATCCTATACCATTTATTTTTTGTAACTCGTCTATAAGAACATTTGGATTCTCGTATAATATATCTTCATATTTAACTCTTAAAAGAATTTTCTTCCATGTATCTATAGAAATATTTGAAAATCCTATAGATCCGAATAGTTTAAAGTCATCTATTGGATTATAGAACATATATACTACTCTATCTATTAATTTCTGTCCATTTACATTTCCAAGAAGTTCATAGATTTTTGTTTTATTATTAATTGCAAGATCAATAAGATCAGACAAAGTATAAACTTCCAGTGTTCTAAATCTTTGTTCAGAAAAATCTTTTATATTTAATTTCTTGAACATATTATCCATTCTTGCAATCTGTCTATCTGGGCACATCATATTCATACAAGATGCAGATTTGTCTGTAAAGAATAAATGAGATCCACATGATGGACATATTGAAGGGAATTTTATTAACTCATTTTTATTATTTCTATTTTGTTCACAATCCACTTTAGTGGCATATGGCATAACATCATTCGTATATTCTATTTCAATTATATCATTAACTCTAAGACCCAATTCATTAAATCTAGCATAAGAATGTAATGAAGATTTCTCATGAATAGATCCAAAGAATTCTACAGGTAAATAGTGAGCCATTGGGGTCACTATTCCATTTTGACCAACAGTAAAACTACATCCCGTAAGAATAGTTTGCCGTTTTAATGCATTAAATTTAATTGCTATTTGATATTGATTTATTGCACCTTTTCTTCCTAATTTTTCTCTTATATTTTTATCAAGATAGCTTACAACTACCCCATCATACATATAAGGAACCAAATCTCTAATAGCTTCTGCTTCTTTTACAAATCTATATACTTTGAATAAAGCATCATTATAATTATCTCCATGAATAACAGCATATCTATTATAGATACCCATATTATAATATTTATTCATGAACTCTAATTCTGTTAATCTATCAACATCCAATGATGTTTGTAATGGAACTAAAGTTATAAAATTTCTATAAGCATATGCATCAGAACTTCCAAGAAGTCCTATTATAGCAACTCTACAATTAGCATATTTTATTTTTCTTAATTCACAAAGAGAATATAAATTATCTTTTGTAATTATAGCTTCAAATTTCATACCAAATGATTCTTCATCTGGTATTTTTGGAGCATATGGAAATCTTATTCCACCCAAAAGAGGAGTTAGATCTCCAGCTATATCAGCATCTGTATCTCCTCTTGTTCTTGCACTTATAATATGATCTGTAACATCTGCTTCTACAGATACTCCATCATTTTTTAATTCACATACAAGATCAATTGGACCATTTGGATCGAATAATCCCTCTATAAGATGTTTACCAAGAAAATCTCTTTCAAATGTTTTAACAGTTGGATCGTTTATTACTCCTTTTTCAGCAGCTTCACTATTTAATACAAATTTACATTTATCTAAAGTACCAACAAGATTTGGATATTTATGTGGTATATTTTTATTCATTTTTGTTAAAGATACATTTGAATCTATTACTCTATATTGAGAATATAGATTATGATCGAAAGGTGGTTCCATTAGAAGCTCATTTTTATTAATAAATAAAGAATTATCAATAAAATTTCTATCAATTTCTGGATATAATGGATCCTCTAATTCTTCATTGGTTAATGAATTTATAGAATTAGATGAATCCATTCCCTCAACATTTTTAAATTGAACTGGAGGGGAAGATATTTGATAGTCCATATATTGTTTACATTTTTCAACTAACAAATCATACACTCCATCTTCTAAAGGTAATATATTTCTATCAGTATTATTATATAATATATTAGATATTTGAATAATATTATTTAAAATTCCTACTTGTTCTTTATTAAGTTTATCTGTATTTAATAATTTTATAGCTTCTTCATTTATATATTTTATATCATTTATAGTTGGATAAAATCCTTGTAATATATTTTGTAATATGCTAGATATATATTCTATCATATCAAACCACCAAATGCTTCTGTCATCATAAAATCATGCTCCATATTATTATTTTTACATCTTTTTGTTTTATTTTTAGCATTTATTATAGATTCTACTAAAGTAGAACTATTTTTTGTTTGCATTAGATCTTTATATAAAATAAAGTTATCATAACACTCTTTATTAAATTCATCTGTTCCTATATCTTTATGAAGAATATTACAGTGATATTTTCTTAAAGAAAAATTATCAGTTTTAAATATACAATTTTTACAACTAGTTGGATATTCATCTACTACTAACTTCATATAAACACCTCCAACTCATATTAATTTATAATTAAATATAAAGAAGAGTAATATAAAATTACTCTTCTTATTATTATAATTTATAATTGATTATAATTTATCCCATTCCACGAATTCACCATTTTTTATATTTTCATATAAAAGAGGATCTTCTAATCCATCTTCCATTTCCAAAATCTCTGATACTTTCTTTATTATCTTTCCATATATATCTATAGTAGATAATTCTCTGAATTCTCCTGTTTCAGGATCTGGATAATGAAGTGGATCTATAAACCCTTCTTCCATTTCTAATACTTCTATTAATCCCAATGGGTCTTTTAATTTCTTTTTATGCTTTTCAAAAGAAAATTTAAGACCAAGGGTCTTCATATAAGCATTTATTATTTCTACATTTCTATTTTTAGAATTATTATCTAGTTTAATATCAATATTAAATGGATCTCCATTTAATAATTTAACTGCAAGTCTTCTTGCATGTGGAGAAGTTGAATATAACATTAGAATTTCTGTTACTATTTCTGCTCCAGCATGTAAAAGATCACCCAGTTCCATATCACCAAATCTGATAGGAGTTCTGGCATATAATGATTTATATATATTATTCATTTTATTTCTGGTATTTTCATTTCTGATATTAGTAGAAGATAAATTTGTTACAGAAAACTTTTCTTCTGCATATTGTTTAAGCCTATAGAAGTATTGCTTAGCCATAACTACAGGTCTTCTACTTACAGTATATCTTATATTATTATTACTATCAATAATAGGAACTTTTATATATTCTTCATATGCTAAAAAATCAAATTTATTATAAATATCACTTAATTTATCAATATCTATTATTTCATTAGCTGGATCTATTGAAAGATATATATTATCATTATCTAGAATTACAGATGCAAATATTATTGCATCTTCGTCTGATAAATTTGATAAATAATCTTCTGTATATTTACCCATTTTTTCAGATACTGATTTTATAAATTCTAAATAAATTGATAAAATATCAGATACATCGAATAATTTATTTTCATTATATTCTCTTAAAAAATCTATTAATCTTTTTCCTATATAATTTATAGATAACTCAAATAATTGACCAGGATCTTCTCTGTTTGTAACAGTATTCATATTGAGAATAACTTCTGCTCTTTCTCCTGTATCTAATACTTGAGGCATTAATTCATCTGGATATATTTTCGATATTACACCTTTACATCCATATCTATTGCTTATTTTGTCACCTTGATGAACTTCATTATTTTCTATAACTATAATATCCATTATAGTATTTCCAAATACTTTATCTGATATAAATTGCTTACCAGATAATTCATTTGAGCAGTTGTAGAATAATTTTTGTAAATTATAAGACATATTATCAGGTGTTTGCCCTGTATATAATAATACTGTATTTACTAAATCATTACAAAATCTTATATGCTCATCATAATATCTTTTTATTTGTATATAATATTGAGATTCATTTAATCTTTCAGGATTATTTACATGAACATCAATATCTACAACTTTACCTATTACAGTATATTTGTCATCTGATATCATTATATTTTTTAATTTATTATAAGATTGAAGATATAATGCAGTATCTTTACTCTCTCTGCGTAAAGCACATAAAATACCACCTTTAATATCTTCACCAATATCTGGAAATGATTTATAATAAATGTCTTCTCCATAAATATTAAGTGGGATATCATTATCATTTATAATGATACTAATATTTTTTATTAATGGACTTACAAGTTTTTTCGCAGCGGATTCTGATATAATAATTCCATCTTCCATACTATATTCATCTGCAAGATAAACTGTATTAAGATTAATACCATCCATTCTGTTTCCATATTCATCAAAAGCAGAACTTCTTTTTATTATATCATTTTTCTTAATTACATCTCCAATTTTATATCTATCTATATTTATATTATTATGGAGATACCCATAAGATTCTGTTACATGTGTATATTCTTTTCTTTCTATTATATCAAGTTTAGTTCCATTAACTTCCCTAATCAATAAGAAGTAATGATGTTCTGGAACCCAGCTAAATTTTGGTATTTTTGCTAATATTTCATAATCTCCAGTTTCTAATTTAACATAACTGGAGCTATATTCTCCATATTGAGTTTCATATCCAGTTCCAAATATAGGAACTTCATAATTTAATAAAGGTAAATGTTGTTCTATATGTATAGAATGCATTAATTTCCTTGATCCAGAATTTGCTCCAGATTGAGGAATTAATAAATCTTTTCCTAATAATTGATCATTTGATTCTATTCGGCCTTGTAAACTTTGTTCAATCTCTTCTTTCAAATTTAATGAAGCCAAACAAACCTCCTCCTTTCTCTTTAATAAATTTATAAAGAAAAAAGAATCGTATATATCTTTTAATATTTTTATTTATTATATAAAAGATATATACGATTCATGCTATTAAAATTATAATATATTAACTAAATAAATTTTATTATGTATTATTTATATGAGAAAGGATATTATTTCTTAAATTAATTGAACTCGTATTCTGTTCTTGAATTTCATTTTGTTGTCTTATAGATTCATTTAATGTTCCTTTAAGATAATCAACAGAAAGTTCTATAAATGCTTTTTGAAATTCTATTGAATTATATAATTTATTTTTAAAATCTCTCTGTGAGAATTTCTCATCAGGAAGATTTTTGAGATATAAGTATGCTCCTGCTCCTCCAACAAGTCCAGCTTGTTTCAGTGTAATAAACATACTTAAATCCGGATCAAATCCTATATCCTGATTTAATACTACTGTACAACTCATACCGGCTTTATTATTACGGGATTTTACAAGAGATAAATCAACCATAGCACCGGATATACCCAATGTTTCTTCTGGCTTTAATTTTAGATTATCATCAAATCTAACAAGTAAATTTGATAAATATACAATAGTATTTCCACCTGGAAGGGTTTCATCTTGTTTTAAATAACTTACTTTACTCTTTTTATGAGAGTATGGGTTAATATCTATTTTTTCATTTATATGATTTATCATAATTAAAATAATATTTGCACTTTTTAGCATTGGAATTATTCTTTTAAATATCATTGAATTTGTTTTTGCAGCTGATGTACTTGACATAGATCCTGATAATTTTTCTTCTTCTGTGTATTGCTCTGGCATTAAGAGAGCTATAGAATCAAGTATATAAATAGTAGGCTCTAATTTATATACTTTTCTACCAAATTCATCAACTAATTTTGTATCATATTCATAAATATTTCTTTCTTCTAATTTTAATTCATATATAGCTCTTATTCTTTCATAAAAATTCTCTGCAGTTATTCCTGCATCTCTGCAAATATATTTTTTCCCAAAATCTTCATCATTAAATCCAAGAAGCATTTGCTTACGAGATGAAGATATACCACCCTCTATATCGTCATGAAATACTGCAGATGTTTTAAATTGATTTACAATATTTCCAGCTATCTGCATTGCTAATGTTGTTTTACCACAACCTGATCTTCCTATAAACATACACATAGATCCATCTGCTATACCTACAGAATAATAATTACTATAAGTATTTTCAGATGTTTTTATATTTATAACAGTTCCATTCATAAAATCAAAATTAAGAAACCCAGTAGGATATTGAACAGTAACTTGTGCTTCTTGTTTCATTTTATAATCTTTTAATTTAGAAACTTTATCTCTAAATTTTTCTGCTAATGTAGTAAATCCTATATTTTCTTTTTGTTCTTGTGCTGATTTTCCCATTTAATTCTCCTCTTTCATTAATTATTAAAATACATCTGCTTCTTCATGAGGAACAATTTCTATTTCTGGTTCTTCTTTAAATAGAATCTCTGGTTCTTTCAAATTATATTCAATTAAATTTTCTTTTTCTTCTTTATTTTTTGATAAATTTGCAATTATTTTAGCATAATTATTTTTATATTTTTCTATAGAATCATTGCATAGCATTAAAAGAAAATGAACTATAGATAATTTATTCATTTCATCAAAATCATCTAATTCTATTAATGTATTAATTATTTCATTTAAATCTGATACATCAATATCTTCTAATTTTTCTTTATTGGTTATATTATTAGATAAATCAGTTAATTTTTTTATATATGAAAAAGTACTATATAAAGCAGAATATACTTCCCAGTCTATATTATATTCCTCTGTTTCTTCTTTATCATTGATAGGCATCATTATATATTTACCTATTATAGCTGCTTCTCCTGTTAAAGGTATATTATCAATTTCATGCATTTTATTAATACTAATCCTTTCTATTTTAAGATTATTACTAGTAATAATTTGTTAAAAAATATATAAAAAATAAATAAGACCAATACACTATGTATTGGTCTTATTCTTATATATTTAAGGTATATAAATATCGTTTGCTATTAACCCTTCTACCACATTGTTTATTTTATTATAATCATTACTAATACTTCTGAAACTAAATCTTGTTTGAGGGCATTTATTTGATTTCCACTCTTCAACAAATCCTCTTAAAAGAGTTTCTATTTTATCACTCGGTAAATTATTAACAATTGTAAGAATTGCTATATTTATATTAGAATAATTATTCATAAAATCATATCCAAAATCATCTTCCTCTTCTTCAGTATATGTTTCAAACATAATACCGGAAAATAAAGATGATATATTATCATATAGAATTTCATAAATATATATAATGTTTTGAAGTGTTATTACACTGCTATTCATTTTACATAATATGAAATTCAATCTTTCTGTATTTATTTTTTCATTACCACTGGAATACCTGCATATTGATATATTACAAGCATCAGTTGTATTTATTCCTATATCCATTAATCTTTTTATAGTATTTCTATTTACTATATTTGATAAATTAATTAATTTATTTTTTACAGTTGTATCTATATGATCTTCAGATAGAGTTATATAATCATAAGATAATTTATTACACCCTAAAGTAATATTATAAGTTATATTTATAGAATTTATAACTTCTGTAAATATATCTAAGAATCTATAATTCTGAAATATATCTACATAATCTGCATTATTATTAATTATATCATTTATTATTTGATCTATATTTGCTTGTATAAATGCTTTAAGATTTATATTATCTATATTATTGATATTATGAAGTGTTCTTTTAAAAAGATCTCTATTAATACTTGAATTGTTTATTATATCATATTCCACTTTTATCTTCTCCTTTTCTTTTGGAGCTGTAGCTATTCTTTGATAATATTTATCTAAACTATTTTCCATATAAAAACTATACCCCCATAAATAAGATAAAATTGAAATTCTGTTTATCTTATTTATAGTATATAGTTTATTTTTTATTTAATTTTTAAAATTTGCTAATAATACGTATTATATATACATATAATACGTTATAATATTATATATAATACGTATTATATATAATATAATATATATACTAATATATGATAGATATATAATATATATAGATAGATAATACTATTATATACGTATATATAGACGTATATATATTATTATACTATTATTAGTTGTTTAGGTCCGTGCCCTCCGAGCGTCAATAATATGTAAGTCAAAAATATTTTTTTAATTTTAATAAATTTTAAGAGTATCTAATTTAATAGATACTCTTATTTTTTAATAAATTATTCTTTTTCTTCTTTATTATTATTATCTTTATTAATCTTTTCTTTATCCTGTTCAGTAAGAGTACTGAATCCAAGACCACTACCAACTACATATCCTTGCTCATTAATAATTCCGATATTTTTATTATTATTTTCCATAAAAATTACCTCCTCTTATATTTTTAAGAAATTTCTCTTTCTACTTTCTTTTGTTTATTATTTATTGTATAAGGTGTCATATAATCTTTATTTAAAATATTTGTATATAGACCAGCTGCTATCATATAACTGTTTAACATATTTTTTGCTAAAGATTGTTGTTTTTCTATAATAATATCATCTTCAACTATTTGTCCTGTTAAATTTATTTGTTGATATGCTTGATCTTTAGAATCCATATAATCTGCTCTCCATGTAGAAAGTTCTTTAAATGTATTATTAAGACCCATTACATTAAGAGCTTCTAATTCTCTATCAGATGTTTTACCATTTTTATCTATAGAAACTAAAAGACCGGTCTTCATATCTCTGGTATCTCTTCCTGTTGACATTGCATTCTTTTTTGTAATAAATTGTTTCATTTTTTTAAGATGAATATAAAATACCATACCAGGAGGTGACATTACCGGTTCTCCATTTTTATTTTCATATAAATAAGGTAAAGCTATTTTTTCCAATAGAGGAACCTTAAGAACATCAAGTCCTTTTTTAATATCAGTCATTGTTGGATTTATATCAAAAACTTTTGTATGAAATCTAAAAGGTAGATCTTTCTTACAAAAATTTTCAAATTCTTTATCGGACATAGTAGAAAATAATCTTTTATAATAAGTAGTATTTGATCCTGTTTTATCTACAGCATCCATATATTTATAAACTAAATCTTCAGCTTTTTGCCTTTTTGGGGTCATTATTTTTAAACCTCCATTTTTAGATATTTTTAATTTTTAAATAAAAATACTCTTCCTGAGAGCATTCAATTGAATATACTGAGGAAGTGAAAAATGATCAAATATGTAATAATTTAAACTTACTGACTACTTACACATAAAAATCAAAATAATGCATAATTTTATAATTTTTATATCTTAAAACAATTAAATTATGTAAAATTTATAATTAGTAGAAATATATATTATTTTAGTGTTGTTAAAATAAAAAATAAAGATAGTTCTATAAAGAGAACTATCTTTATTTTAAATTAAATAGTTTTTAATAAAAATGTCTTTGTTTATAATATACTTCTGTTTTCTCTTTATAAGGAGTTATGATAATTCTACCATTATTATCAACTTCCATAATTACTCTACTATTTTCTTTGAATCCCATAGATTCATGATTAGGAAATCTAATTCCATAACCATTTCCTACTTTGATAACATTTGCTTTTGATTTAAAAACAATCATTATAAATATCCCCTTTATATAAAAATATTAAAATTATCTTAATTATAAAATAAACTGAACAGAGTCTTCCTGAGACCATTCAATTTAATAATCTGAGAAAGGGTAAAATGTCAAAATATGTAAAAACTGAGGTTCCATGAATTGTTCCTCAGGGAAGTGTTAAAAAGTGCCATTTTTAGCAAAAATGGTATTTTAAGTATATTTTTCTTTTAGTAATTCTCTTAAACAATCAAGACAATAATCTTTCTCTTCTGTATTAGGTTCTCTATTAGTTTGCAGATCATTATCATGAATTAACTTACCACATCTATCACAAGTTTCAGTCCATGAATACCAAAAATTAACTGTAGAAGATGCAGTAGTATTAAAAGGATATTTTTTGATATTAGTCTTCATTCAAATAATAACCTCCTTCTTAGGTCTTGGATAATCTTATAATTTTCTCCCAAAACCTTCTTATAACTGAAGGTTTATATTGTTTCTTATTTATATTATATATAATCAATTATTCGAATGATATTAAAAATAAGCAGTATATAATTTCATATACTGCTTATATTAAGTTAATTAATAGTGTAAGAAAAAATTATTCTAATCCGAATACCTTCATAGGATCAATATCATTACCAAGATCAACAAATGTAACTTGGTCATCATGGAATTGCTTCATAGAGTTTACTTTCAATACAGAAGGAATCTGCTGAGTTAGAAGACCTATGTTAGTAATTCCTAACTTATAAACCAAATCTCCTGCACATTTGTTACATATACCATCATGGGATTCACACATAGCAGAAAATCTAAATTTAACTATTTTTCCTATATATTTATCTTTATTTTCAGAATTTAATTGAATTAATTTACCATTTTCAACAATATATGAATACATCATTAAATCAGCCATAGAATCTGTTAAAAGAACACTTAATGTTCTCTTTGTTCCACAATCAGAACCTTCTGGCAATAATTTAACATGACCAAAAGCATAAGTAAATAATTTTTCCCAATACCCTCCAAGTTCAGTTTTCTTTGCTCTTGCATAAGGTCCAGCACTTAAAGAGTTTGCTAATTTTGAGTATTCTTCTTTAGGAATACCGTTAATAAAATTTCCAGTAATAGCATTATATCCTTTTGTAGGATCTGGATCTTTTACAGATCCTCTCATTACAAATATATTTTTGAAGTTATTATCAAAAGATCCAACGCCGGAATTAAAAAGATCCATAGCAGGATCATCTTTTAAAATTTCTTTACTTTTCTTTAAAAGCTCATTAGAAATAATATCTGTTGTAAATATATCACCATTATCTATTTTATCTTTATTTTCTTTTATTAATTTATTTTTATCTGGATTTATTTTGTCTGCTATTGTAATTATATTATCAGACCACGATGGTGATATTATAGATACAAATTGCATAAAAAATTGATATTTAAATAAATATTCTTTATAGCTCTTTATATCAATTTTATTCTCTAATAAAGCATAAGTAAGTGAACTATATATTTTATTATATAATTTTTTAGTGAGATCTTCATTAATATAACCAACAACAGCTGCTATATTTGGATCACTAAAAATAAAAAATATATTAAATATCCACCTACCGACAGTAGTAACAAAAGAATTATAATTTGTTATTCTTTTTCCATTTAAAATATATCCTATTTTTCCACTAGGTATTGTTATTAGATCATATGTATTAAATCTTTTTTTACCATTAAAATCACCAAACATCTCCATTATTGTTTCTTGAGTTATATCGCTGGGAGTTAGTGATAAAATATATTCAATATCTTTATAATTTTTTATTTCATTTGAAGTTCTTTTATATGTATTAGCCATAAAAATGCTAACCTCATTTCTTTTAAACTCTTATTATAAAGTTCAATTTTATAAAAATAAATAGAAGAAGGTATTTAACCTTCTTCTATTATTGTGAAGGACAGGAGGTAGTTTTCAATGCGAAGTATATAATGGCAGAACAACTTTTATTAAAATGTTAAACAAATCAATGGAAATAGATTTCAAAAAGTTACAAAATAGTTACAAAATGGTTACAAAATAAAAAAATAAGTGATGCAAGGGGATTAGCACCACTTATTTTATAAAATGAAACACGTATTAATCATACAGCAGGTTGGCTGACAGAATATGGCAAATGCTGGGCTACATCCTGGTACCGGACAATACTGTAAAGTACCTCTTTCTGGAGGTTTCCGAAATACGGTAAACGAATTAAAGAAAATATATTTTACAATGGCCAGCCCACACTTTTTATTTATGTATGAGCCTCATAAACTCTAACTCGACAAATTTTTACAACCGTAAGATGTTTGATATAATAGGGGTATATATCAATTAACTAATACGTGTTTCGTAATTATTATATATAATTGAAATATTTATTATCCGCATTTATTATAATCACAATTATAACATCTAACACAACCAGATTCATGCGCCAATTGAGCACCACAAACTGGGCATTTATTAGATTCCGATAATGGCTCTTCTATTACATTATTTTCTTTTACATCTTCAATTGTAGGATGTATTGTAATAATTTCATGATTAAGGCACTTCTGTTCATCTTCTATATATCTTCCTATGGCATCTGGGCAAGAAATACCATCTAAATCTTTTCTTTTACATGCGTCGCATCTTATTCCTTTTAATTGGTGTATTATTTCATTGATATCAACATTTGCTCTTAAAGATATAGAAATCAATCTTCCTATAGCTTCTGACTGTGCATGGCATCCTCCGCCTTTACCACTTGTTATAATAACTTCTTTAACTTTATTAGTATTATCATGATTTACAGTTACAAGGATCTTGCCACAACCTATATTTATAGATTTTGTAGATCCATATAATGTTTTTGGTCTATTATAAACATCAATATTACTTACACTTGTATCTTTATCTTCTTTATTGGTTTCATTAACTTCTTTTTCAGAAGAAGTTGAAGTTAGGACCTGTGTTGAACGTGACCCATCTCTATATACAGTAGTTCCTTTACAACCAGTATCATAAGCAAGCATAAATGCATTATATATATCTTCTTTTGTAGCGTCATTAGTAAAATTAATTGTTTTACTAATTGCATTATCAACAAATTCCTGAAATGCAGCTTGCATAAGAATATGATTTTTAGGACTTATTTCATGAGCAGATACAAAAACTCTTCTTATTTCTTCTGGAATTTCTTCGATACCTTTCAGCATTCCATGATTATTTACTATTTTTCTAATTAATTCTCCTGAATAAATTTCATATTCTTTTAATACTTTTTCTAAAAACTCATTCTTTTCTACAAGAGTTTTACCATCTAATATATGCCTTTCATATGCATAAGAAAAATAAGGTTCTATTCCACTACTAGTTCCAGCTATTATAGATATACTTCCTGTTGGAGCTATAGTAGTAACAGTAGCATTTCTTATTTTAGCATCAATTAACTCCCAATTGCTTTCTTTATATGCAGGGAAAGTTCCTCTTTCTTTTGCTAATTCTATAGAAGCACTAATTGCAGAATTAGATATAAATCCCATTACTATTTTAGCAGTCATACGTCCTAATTCTGAATCATAAGGGATTGCTAATTTTAATAACATATCAGCAAATCCCATAACTCCAAGACCTATTTTACGGTTTCTCTTTGTCTTTTCTTCTATATCTTTAAAAGGAAAAGAATTTTGATCTATTACATTATCAAGAAAACGTACTGAATTATATACTACTTTCTTTAGTTTATTAAAATCAATAAAATTATAAAGAATATCTTTAAATTTAGATAAAGTTATAGATGCATCATTTTCTAATGCTTTCATAGTCTTTACTGCTTCTTTAAAAGAATTCTCAAAAACCATATTAGAAAGATTAATACTTCCAAGATTACAAGATTCATTTGGAAGTAAAACCTGCTCACCACAGGGATTAGTAGATTCATAATCCCCTTCTTTAGGAGTAGGATTATATTTATTAGCAACATCTATAAAGAAGATTCCAGGCTCTCCATTATTCCATGCATTATTTACAATTTTTTCAAATACATCTCTAGCTCTTAAAGATTTAACAACAGATCCATTCTTTGGAGATATTAATTCATATTCTTTATCTTGTTTAACAGCCTCCATAAAACTATCTGTTATAGCTACAGATATATTAAAGTTATTTAATACACCATCAACTGATTTACAATCAATAAATTCCAAAATATCTGGATGATCCACTCTAAGCATGGCCATAGAAGCTCCTCTCCTTCTACCACCTTGCTTTATTTCTTCTGTTGCAGCATTAAATACTCTCATAAAAGAAATTGGACCACTTGCTATACCACCTGTTGTTTTAACAACAGAATCTTTTTCTCTTATATTAGAAAAGGAAAATCCAGTTCCACCACCAGATTTATGAATTAGAGCTGCTTTCTTTAAAGTTTCAAAAATACTTTCTATAGAATCTTCTATTGGTAAAACAAAACAAGCAGATAATTGACCATCTTTTGTTCCTGCATTCATTATGGTTGGAGAATTTGGAATAAAATCCAAATCAGACATTATATCATAAAAGATATTTTTATATTTATAATAATTATCTTCATTATTATCATAATTTAATTCAGCAAATGCAATAGCATTTGCAATTCTTTCAAACATATCAGGTATAGTTTCTATGGTTTCACCATTTTCATTTTTTAAAAGGTATCTTTGATTTAATGTAATTTTAGCATTTTCGTTTAGTTCTTTCATATAATCTTTCTCTCCTGTTTTAAAATGATTATTATAATGTATAAAAAAATGTAGTATTTTATATGAATACGATGAGGATAAAAATACCCTCATCGTATTCATTTTAATAGAATTAGAAGTAAATTTGATATGTTATATCAATTGCTTTAGTACCTGTTAAAACTTCATTACTAAAGTTTAATTTTGTTATAGGTCTTATATCTTTAAAATAAATATAATTGGTTGTATCAGGTTTATCACTTGTAGTATCTTGTCCATATACTGGATAAGCAGAGCATAACTGAAGTGTATTAATTTTTGCATTAGACGATACTTCATTTATATAATCTATACAATCAGTATCTGTTATCTTCATATTTAATTCTATATACGTATATATTTCTTCAGGTGATGTATTATCATAAACAGCAGAAGATATATTAGTTCCATTTTCAAATACTTGTTTAAAGGTTACACCATAATTCTGGGTAAAGTTATCAAATCTCTTAAAATAAAAATAATACTTATTGTTACCTACTGTCTTACCAAAGTAAATAGACCTATCTACATATTTATCAGAAGTAGGATCTACAATATCATCACTAATATCACCATATTTAAATGGAACTAGATTACTTGGGTCACACCATTTTTTATAGTTTACACTAAAAACCTGAGAAGCTTCTGAACCACAACCATCAGTTCCTAAACAAAACAGCAAAACTTTGTGATTATTTTTAGTTGCTCTTGTATTATAGTTGATTGAAGACGGTTGATTATCACCAGCATTGATAAAATTAGATATTTTACTATCATATGTTGGGGTTATTTCATCTTCAGGATCTCCAACTATATCAAATATTTTATGAGCTATAAGACCAGATCCCGGTAATATTAGTTTATTCTTAGTTTCAAATAATACACTTCCAGTATAGTGATTTCTAAAGATAATTCTTGTATTTAATCCATTAGATGGATTAATCATTTCTTCTCTAATTGATTTCTTTATTGAATCATTCATAAAAATATAAACAGTTGGTTTAACAGTTTCTTTATTAGACATGAACTAAATACCTCCAAAAAATAATTTATAGATTCTCTTCATGATAGGTAAAATATATATTATCATGAATATTATCTGTGATAATATCTGCATAATCCGCAGGATTAATTTTATTACTTCCTTCTTGATATTTTATTGTGTATATATGCATCAAATAATCATCAGCAATTCTATACATATCTGAGTATTTATTCATAGTATTATAATATACTATACCATCTATTGGTTTAATATTGCTTTGTAATACATTATTAACCAGGTAATTTTGTTTAAATGTATAGATCTGTATTTTGTATGATTTAAAGAAATCTATAACCTGTCTTATATAATTTTGCAGTAAATCTTTTAACGATGAAGAAAATCCATTAAATAAAGGAAAATATTCTGTAATATTTAAATTATAAGTTCCGAGTGTATCTATTATTTGATCTGTAAGAGAATCAATATATTCTCTTCTAGCTTCTAAATCACTTTCTACAGGTACACCATCTATATAATTTATAGGATAATCCTCTTCTATTTGTTTTATCTTGTTATATAAAAGTAAATCCCTATTTTTTAAATATTCTGTATAAGTTGGTAATCCTGTATCTGGATCTATATATAATCCTTTATATGAATCAAATAAAATATAATCCCCATACATTAATGGGTTTTCAAATATAACAGAATTGGTTTGAATATCTATAGTGTAGTCTTCATTTTCTATAAGAATTTTATTGTTTTTAAAAATAGTTAATTTATCTTGATAATCATAAATTGATATTATCTGAGTTGGTATTTGAATATTAGTTGTGCCATCTGATGTTACTTTAACAGAAGATTCAACTGGCTCTTTAAAGAACTCTGTTGTATATTTTACTTTCATTAAAGCATCATACATCTTTGTATAGCACCTATATTCTTCTATATTATTAGCATTCATAATTCTATATAATAATTTTTCTCTTACTTTCATATTTGTATCATAAACATTAATCAATGCAGATATGTTTGTTAATTGACCAGGAACAATGAATTCACTTGCATCTTCAAATGCTTCATCATATACAACCTTTGCATAATTCGATTTAGTAGAACTTTCATAAGATAAATTCTTATAAGTTCCAATCGTATCTTCAATTATTTTTTCTATATATTTTGCGTTATAAGAAAAATCAAATCCATCTAAATATAAAATATCAGATGCATTATCTATAATTTCATCTATAGCATCATTATATAAATAAGTCAATACTGTTAAAAATGTAAAAACATCAGATAGTTTAAAACTAGAAGAGCTATCAATATAAGGAATTTTTATTGTTAGATGCTCTTCTAATCTTAATTTATCATATAATATTCCAAAAATATATGATTGCATATTAGAAGATTCTTGAATTTTTTGATAGCTATCTATCGAAATATATTTTGAAAATACATAATTAAAATTTTGTTCCAGTATTTCATGTTTAATATCAGAAGAGCTTATATTCTTTGCCCAGAATGGATCATCTTCTGTTATTTCATCATAAGATATATAATTGCTATCATCTCTTATATACCTATCAATAGTATCATCAATAGGTACTTTTAAGAAAGCAAGATCATACTCATTTTCTAAAATATGATTTCCATGAATATCTAGGGAAATTATATAATTTCCATATTGATCTGTCTTCCTTCTTTTTATTAAGAAATATCTAAAAATTTCTATATTTGTTAATCCAAATATATTTAATATATCTTTCATGCATCGTGGTGTAGATTTCTCTTTTAAAATTGTTTGAATATTTTTACAAAGTGCAATTTGATATTTTATAGGCATTCCATCAAAATATTTTACTCCATATCCTTCAAGAAGAGCCTTAATAATTCTCCAATCGAAGATATCTTTAGTTGCAATAAATTCAGAAGCTCTGTTTATAGTATCATTCATTGCCAATATTATAATTAATATAGCAATTAATTGATCATAATATTTCGAGTCATATTTATAAGCTTCTGAATAAACTGTTTTAATTACATATAATCTTTTATTATTTAATCTATCAATAAAAGTATCTCTTATTTTATAAATATCATCTATAATTGTATTTATTGATGGCACATAAAGTGGGGAATATCTATCAGCTTTTCTAGCTTTATAAAGAGATATTTCTTTAGCTATATATCTCATATATCTTCTATCTTCTTTTAAAGTAGGATCGCTATTATAAAAAGTTGTTAAAAGATCATAACTGTTTAAAAGTTCTATATTAGATTCACTTAATAAATAAATTGGTGTATTTAAATCACTATCATTAAAAGTTAATCCAGATGGGAAATAAGATTCAAAATTGATTAATAAATCGTCTACGTCTGGATTATAGTATGAATTAACAATATCAGATGGTAGTGGTGGAAGACCAATAATCATTCTATAATAATTATTATGCTCATCATAATTTTCAATATAATATTCTTCCATAATAGAAATTAATTTTTCCATATTGGATTCATAATTTTCTGGAGAATCTATTTTTCCATTTCTTAAATCTTCTTGCAATAGATATTTATTTTGAGAATAATCATATAAATTATTCTTTAAATCTATTAGCATCCAGTCTTGAAGATTTAAAATTATAGAAGAACTTATTCTAATTCCAAATTCTGATTCAATATTTGTAATTAATTTCATTCCATCTTTTCTTATATTATCACTAGGGTCTTGTAAATCTATATAAGAAGAAGGATCTATTACTATATACCAGTTTTTTATAATGGTAGTTTCTATTTGCTTTACATAATACTTTGTATCATTATATTCAAAATAATAATATTGACCATTTCTTGTTAATTCGAATGATTTAACCGTTTTACCATTAGAATTACATACCCCTCCAATAGCAGATGTAACTTTTATGGTACATTCTTCATTTGCATATAATTGAGTATTTATGGGTACCCAATACCCATATAAATAATAAAACATTTTTTCCCCATAATCAAGATCATCATTATCTGAAATATTAAATACATTCTTTATACCAGATATATATTTATTTATTTCTATAAAAGGGGAATAATTATTTTGATTTCCGACTCTAGATCTTACAGTATTCACTTCGAATACATTAAAAGAAAAAGCAGCAGATATAACTTCTGCTGGAAATTGATCAAAATAATCAAAAATAGCACTATGCTCCATGCAATGAATATAAATATCAGAAGCTTTTACAGTTTCTATTGTTTCATTTTTTATAGCTTCATCCACATCTTTTAATACAGTATCAAGAGCAAATATTTTCGTATAATAAACGATATTGTCTATATAAGGATTATTAGTATTTGTGATTTGTGGAACATATCTATCATTCATATATTTATCACCTCTCTAAAAGGTTACTTTATAATTTTAATATTATGTGAAGTTTTACATATGTAAATGTAAAGAACTATAAAGTAATTAAATTAAAGCAGGATGTGATTTACTAATTATGGATCAACTTTCTACATATAATCCTCTACCAGGGATAGAAACATACTCTCCAAATATGAATCCAACACTAAAAAGTGCAAATTCTACATTTGAATTACCATTTTATCAGACAAAAGAATCTTTAATGGACGTTGATACATATAGATCATTTTTAAAAAATTGTGAAACACAATTTAGACATAGTGTATTTTATACTAAATATAAAGGATTTCTTTATGGTTTAGGATATGACCATTGCCAAATACATGGTTATTTGAATTCTGAAATGACAAAAATAGAAATGCATCATGCTATTTTAACATTATTTGATTTATGCCTTTTGATAACAGAGCATATTTTAAATACTGTTGGTTATGTGACAACTTTTGATGTTATAAGTGCATTAAAAGAAGAGCATTCAAATAATAATATACCGATAATTATGCTATCAGAAACTCCACATGATGTATATCATGAAAATAATTCATTCTATTTACACCCAGATATGTGTATAGGTAAATGGAAAGTATTATTAGAAAAGTATAAACTAGGAATGACTCAAGATATAGCATTTAAATTATTATATTATTTTAAAAAATCTTTGGAAATAGGAACAACAGATGATGCTGGTCTCCTAGATCTTAGAGATAAAGTAAAAAGTTGGAGTGAAATGATGAGATGACAACAAAAATTATTTTTATTATTTTTGGACTATTGTTCTTACTATCTATGATAGTATTCTGTACTTTATTCTTAATATTGTATGATAAAAATAATAAAGAGAAAAATAGAATTAAAGAATTTGAAATAACATCAACTTTAAACATAGATGGTTCTATTGTAGAAAAATTGGAGAAATTTATTCAAGATAATTTTACGGAATATTTGGTTCTAAAGGTTCATTTACTGGAGACAAATCAGTATATAAATGAAGAACTTGAAGATGAAATTAGAGAAGAGTTTACAACTTATATTAGCGATAGATTATCTCCTATATTTATACAACAACTATCAATGTATTATAATATAGAAAATATACATCAAGTTCTTGGAAATAAAATATATATTTTAATAACAAATTATGTTGCTGCGGTGAATTCCCCTGAAGATGATGGAAAAGATATTTTAAGAAATCTTCCAGATTATACAGATATGAGAAATTCATCTGCTCCTGGATCTAACAATATGACCCGTATAGATCCAAGTATTGATTTCTAAAAAAATAAAAGAGCACATACAAAAGTATGTGCTCTTATCTTTTTCTTTCACTTAAATATTTTGTACTATATATTTTCATTAAAGTTCTTAGTATACTTTCATTATAAGATATATCTAAATCAGCTATATTTCCTGGGAAATCAGAAATCCCATCTATTAAGAAATCCTGATTTGGATACATGGAGAACTGCCTTATTCTAAATTTAGACAATGAGTTATACTCTCTATAATATCCAGCATTTAATCTTAAATTTATATAGTTTAAATAGAATATCTTTAATAAATTAATTGCTTCTTCCGTTCCTCTGAATTCTGCAGTTTGAAATAAAGCTTTTAAGAAATCAGAGAAATAATTTTCATGTAATATTAAATTATTATCATTAATACCAGCTACTGATAAAGTTTCTTTTGATAATCTTCCATTATTATATAAAACTATTAATTTCTTTTTTAATTTATAAAACGATGTATAAATTCCTTTTTGTTTAAACTTTATACTGGTTTTATCAAATGGAATTTCTATTACTGGATAATTAATAAATTTAGAATCTTTATCTATAAAGAATATAGAATCTTTTCTTATGGTAATTATACTACTATCTTCAAGATTTGCAATCTCAAAAAATCTTCTTCTAGCTTCAGTAATACCATCAGATAGTATTTTATTATTTATATCATTATTTTTTAATATATTACTTCCAACCCAGACTTCTCTATAATGTTTATCTGAATTATATAAATGATTATATGTATTAGAGTCTATAACTCCAGCATTATATAATATATTTATATTACATTTTTCTATATCAAATTCTAAAAATAGACTTCCTATAATAAAATCAGAATCTATTATATAATTTTCTTTTTGCCATAATTCACTCATACTAACCTCAAGTATTATTTATTACAAACTCCATATCTTTTTTTGATAAAGGAATTTGCATTTCTAATCTATGTATATCATTATCTAAATTCATAATTCCATATTGTGAAAATACACATTTAGATTGATCTATATATAGAAGGTCTTGTGGATCTTCTATATAAAAACACGGATATCCGTATCTTCTTTCTATTAGATTACTTAAATTTTCATTCATCATACATCTATATTCATCTCTAGTATTTATAGCAATAATTACAGTTGATCCTTGGTTAAAAACAGGATCCATTATCAACATTAGTTCTCCAAAAGAATCTATATTAGATAATACATAACTTGCATATATATTACTATATTCATAACTTTCCATATTATTAAATCCTATATTGGATAATGATGGCATTAAGTTATTTAAAATATATAAGCCTTCAAAATAACCTGTTAAATTATATAATTTAATATTGTTTGTATTTAATAAATGAATTACTTCATATGGTTTGGGTGTGAAAATAATCATTTCACACCCCCACCATTCATTTCTGTTACTAAAGGATCCATCAATATGTTTCCAAAAGATTTACATTGATCTTTATATATAGAAAGGTACAATGCTCTATCTTCTGGATATTCAAACCATTGTAGATCCAATTCTCTACAGATTCTATCCGATGTACCAAAAGGCATCATTTCTTTTTCAGGATAATTCATTAATAAAGTCTTTGGATCTATCAATCCAGCTTGATACATTCTACATAAATTAAATGAATCAAAACTATTATCATATGTAAATTGATTATTTCCTGGTATTCCAACAAAAATACCAAATCCTTCAGCCATATAAGCTGCTAATACTTTAAAAATTTCAAATTGTATTTCATTATCTTCATGGGATCCAAAATATAACCATATTCTGGATCCCTTAAACAATATACCTGATGTTATAGCTAAAAGATATAAATCTGTTTCTCTACTAAGTAGATAATCAGAATAAGCTATAGCAAACGCTTCTTTTGAATCATCTATTAATAAACATATACATTCAAAAGGTGGCAATAATATACTTGCATGAATGATATTATCAGATGGATAAATTCTCTCATCAATCATATCATTTATAACCAGTACAACATCGCCCCTCATTGTAGCGTTATTTACAGTATTTTCATCATTGGCATAATTAATATATCCGGTTGGAATCATAATAATATATTCCTCTTATATATTAATAATCCTCATTTTCTTCTGTGGTTGCAGGAGCATAATCAGAAGCTTTCAGTCTAAGATTCTTTCCCTTGTATACAGATCCATCTGCTTTTCTAAGAACACCATTTTCATCAAAATAGTAATCCCCATCACAGATTTTCTTATTAATTACCTGATCTGCACCGGAAAGTTTTATTTTCTTATTTATAAGCATCATCTTTTTAGTAGTCACTGCGACTACGTCATTTTTTGCTTCTTCTTTAATTTCTTCCTTTTTAACTTCTTCTTTTATTTCAACTTCTTTTTCAGTATCCTTTTTCTCTGCAATCTTTGAAGTTATATCATTTTTTACTTCTTCTTTGATCACAGTTTTCTTATTCTGATTTATATTTCCTTTTAATACCTTTACATTCAAGTCTCTATCATTTTTAACAATACCACCACCAGTAATAACAGTTTTAAAACCCGAATCATTTACTTTAACAGGCTCTACTGTTGCATCCATAGAGACTTTAACAATTTTTTCATTTATTTCATTTTTAGTATCTATTATTTCTTCTTCATTTACATTTTTTACAGGATTTCTTGGTCTGTAGTTATTTATAACCACATTCATTTCGGTTTTATTAAACCTATTCTTTTTTACCTTTCTCATACGAGGTGGCTTTACGATAGTATCTGTTGCACTATCGCTTTTTGATATAACTTCGTTTCCGCGTTTGATTTGAACGATCATTGGATATTTTCCTCCTCCTATAATTGTATTCATTATTACGTTGTTTTCAGTTATATTTCTTTTTAAATCTCTTGCCAAATATCTCTTTCCACATTTTTTACATATTAATTCATTAAAACCATCATCATAATCAATTTCCCCATTACATGGAATATTTGTAATAGGATCTGTTACATTACAAAATAATTTATCACCATCTAATTCAAATAGATAAGGATAATCAAGAAGAACTGGACCAAATCCTACTCTGGTTCCCCAATTCATAAAATACTTTGTTCCTATATCTTCCATTACATATAATCCTAAAATTTTATTTGTTATTAATTCATAAACATCTTCAGATATCAATTCAAATTCAGAAGGTCTAATAATAGGCTCTACTCTTTCAGAGAGAGCCACAGTTCCACAATCAGATACATGAAATGTTTTAGCCACAAATGGTTTTAATAATTCTTGATTTTTAAATTCATTAGGATTATCTTTTAATCCAACTCTATCTATAGCTATTTTTGCCACAAATGCTTGGCTTTCTTCAAATTTATATATAATTCTATTAGTACCAGCTTGAAATCTTTTAAATCCTCTTCTTCTCATTATATCATCTATTAATTTTCTTTTTATATCTATTTTTGCAGATAGTCTAAGAGATGTTGCTATTTCTCTTAAATCTCTTATATCTTGATCTGATAGAAAATATGATATTGGTGGAATTTGCATTATATCAAATTGAAACTTTATAGGATCAACTTGTTTTGATTTCATTATACTGAGAAGATCTACATTAGCCACCCCTACTTAATATCTCCTCTCTTATCACATTATCTCTAAGAGATCTCATAAAAGCTGCTTTTCTTTCATCCATCTCT